>OLOX01000140.1_pt1 | contig 69838 bp, 83 predicted proteins | sample 1672091 | NCBI WGS metagenome assembly OLOX01 (sample SAMEA3136644, study PRJEB25190) | human gut metagenome | reverse complement strand
TCCCGTAAAGGTCCTCCCCCGCAAACGGGGTGTTCGCCGCCTTCGAGACGAACTTCGGGCCCACGTGCCAGCGTTCGCCTTCGTTGAAGATCACCAGGTCGGCGTCGGCGCCTTCCGCGATCGCGCCCTTGTCCAGCTTATAGAGCTTCGCCGGGTTCAGGCTCATCTTCTCGATCAGCTGCATGAGCGTCAGATGCCCCTTGCGCACAAGGTTCGTGATGCCCAGGGCAAGCGCGGTCTCCAGCCCGATGATGCCGCTGGGCGCCTCGGCAAACGGCTTGGCCTTCTCCTCGGCGGAATGCGGCGCGTGGTCGGTGGCGATGATGTCGATCGCGCCGTCCTTCAGGCCCTCGATGATGGCGTAGCGGTCCGCCTGCATTCGCAGCGGCGGGTTCATCTTCGCCATCGTGCCCTTCTCCAGCACGGCGTCCTCGGTCAGCGAGAAATGGTGCGGCGTGGCCTCGGCCGTCACGTGCGCGCCCATCTCCTTCGCCAGACGCACCAGCCGCACGGAATTCGCCGAGCTGATGTGCTGGATGTTCACCCGCGCGCCCGTGTGCAGCGCCAGCATGCAGTCGCGCGCCACCAGCACGTCCTCGGCCAGCGCCGGCGCGCCGCCAAGCCCCAGCGCCTTCGACACGGCGCCCTGGTTCACGCCCGGCGACTCGATGAACGCGCGGTCCTCCTCGTGGAACGAAAGCGGCAGGTCGAGCTTCGCCGCACGCTCCATCGCGCTCTTGACCAGGGCCTCGTCCATCAGCGGGATGCCGTCGTCGGTGAATCCCGCGGCCCCATGGGCGGCAAGCTCCTCCATGTCCACCAGCTCGCGCCCCTGCATACCGCGGCTGATGGTCGCGCACGTCAGCACGTTGATGCCGCAGCGCGCCCCGCGCTCGAGCACGTAGCCGAGCGTCTCCACGTTGTCCACGGGCGGCTTCGTGTTCGCCATGCACACCACGGTGGTGAACCCGCCTACCGCAGCCGCCGCGGCGCCGGTTTCGATATCCTCCTTGTACGTCAGGCCCGGGTCGCGGAAGTGCACGTGCACGTCCACCAGGCCCGGAGCCACCACGCAGCCCTTGGCCTCGATGACGCGCTCGTAGTCCTCCGAGCGCTGGTACTTGCCGATCTTCGCAATTTTGCCGCCGTCCAACACCAGGTCAAGCACGTCGTCGACACCGCGCACCGGGTCGATGACGCGACCATCTTTCACCAGAATCATTGCGCTTCTTCCTTCAAATGCTCGTACATCACCATGGCGCCGTCCAGGATCGACTCGATGGTGGCGAACTCCTTCTTGTTGTGGCTGATGCCCTTCACGCACGGGATGAACACCATGCCCGTGTCGCAAATGTGCGCGAACGACATGGCGTCGTGACCTGCGCCGCTGATCATCAACCGATGCGGAATGTGCAGGCGCTTCGCCGCGTCGAGCAGCTTTTGCTGTGTTTCCGACGACATCTCGATAGGCGGGATGTCGGACGTTTTCTCGCGGAAGTACTTCAAGCGGCGCTTTTCGCAGATGCGCGTGCACGCCGCCTTCAGGCGCGCCTCCATGCGGTCGAGGCTGGCCACGTCGATGCCGCGCATGTCCACGCCCAGCTCCACCTCGCCGGGGATGACGTTGAGCGCGTTGGGGTGGTTCACGATGACGCCCACCGTGGCCACGGACTGGTGCATGGCCTCGGACTTGCCGATCTCCTCAACTTCCAGGATGATCTCGGCCGCCGCCGCAAGCGCGTCGGTGCGCATGCCCATGGGCGTGGCGCCGGAATGCTCCGCGTTGCCGTGCACGTGCACCCTGAAGCGGCGCGGGCCGGCGATGGTGCTCACAATGCCCACGGCATCGCCGTATTCTTCCAGGACTTTGCCCTGCTCGATGTGCAATTCCAGGTATTCGCGAATGCCTTTGATGCGGTCGGGCGTCAAGCTGTAGCCCTTGCGGTCGAACACTTCGTGCAGCGTTTCGCCCTGCTTGTTCACGGCCTCGCCCACGTCGTGCTTGTAGATTTCCTTGGTGATAAGGCCGCTGCCGATAGTGCTTCTGCCGAAGTTGCTGGATTCCTCGCAGCGCATGGCGCCCACGCGAATGGGCAGGTCAAGGCCGTCGCGTTCGGCCCAGCTCATCACCAGCAGCCCCGCGATGATGCCCGCCACGCCGTCGTAGCGCCCGCCTTCGATCACCGAATCCAGATGCGAGCCGACCAACCAGTAAGGCTCATCCTTGCTGTACTGCGTACGGTACAAGTAGGTGTTGCCCACCTGGTCGGCGAAGTTGCCGTAGCCTTTTTCCTTGCCAAGTTCGCACAACGTGCGGTGCATCTCGTCCTCGACTTCGGTATAGCCAAGCCGGGTGACGCCGCCGGATTCGCAACTGCCGATGCCGTAGAACCGGTCGAAAAGATATTCCGCGTATTCAACGTCTTCAATAGCGTGCCGCATAGCTGCCCCTTTCGTATATCAGCATGGTAGCCCAATGCGCCGCAGCGCCCGAAACGAACACCGAAACCGCACTTCACCGGCAGAAACGCGAAATGCGGCGCAAGGGACGAACCGAAGCGCCCCTGCACCTTGCGCCGGCATCGCGCGCCCGCGTCCCGCAACCTTCGATTTCCCCTAGCGTTTCGCTTCCTCAAGGAGTAGAATCACCTGCGGCGTTTCGCGAGCTTTCGCCGCCACTTCGATTCGCACGCTTTCCCAAGCGCGCTGCGTAGCTATTCCCACATTATTCGTCCGCAAGAATATTTTTGTTTCAAAGCGCAAAAATATCCGGAAATGCCCTTGAAAATATTCAATAGCAGAGTATTTTATTGGAAGTTTATTCACTTGCGGAATGGGATGGAAACCACTATGCCACACAAAGAAAAAGCTTCTGAGATGAAGCACTACGCCGGCAAAGCCGTGTTCTCCGCGGCCATCGGCCACGCGCTCGACGGCCTGGACCTCATGATTTTGAGCTTCGCGCTGTCCGGCATCATCGCCACGTTCGGCGTCGACAACACCACCGCCGGGTCGCTCACGTCCATCACGCTGGCCGGTGCGTTTCTGGGCGGCCTGATCTTCGGCACGCTGGCCGACAAGCTTGGCCGCATCAAGGTACTCACCTACTCGGTCATCTTCTTCGGCGTGTTCACCCTGTGCTCCGCCGCTGCCCCCAACTTCGAGCTTATGGCCATCTTCCGCTTCCTGGCGGGCCTGGGCATCGGCGCTGAGTTCGGCCTGGGCATGGCCATCGCGTCCGAGGTTTCCAGCCCTGAGAACCGCGCGAAGGCCACGTCGGCCGTTGGCCTGGGTTTCCAGGTCGGCGTGCTTGTTGCCTCGCTGGCTTCCGCACCCATCATCGCCGCATTCGGTTGGCGCGGCCTGTTCGTCGTCGGCTTCGTGCCGGCGGTCGTCGCCATCATCATCCGTGCGTTCGTGCCCGAGCCGCCCATCTACGAGCAGCACAAGGCGTCCGGCAAGAAGCACGGCAACCTGGCTGACCTGTTCAACTCGCCCACGCGCATCAAGTACTCCATCATCATCATTATTCTGTGCACCGTGCAGAATGCCGGCTACTTCGGCATCATGACGTGGCTGCCGAAGTACCTCAACGGCGAGCTAGGCCTGAGCCTGACGTCCACCGGCATGTGGACGGCCGTCACCGTCATCGGCATGATGATCGGCATCTCGGTGTTCGGCTGGCTGGCCGACAAGGCCGGCCGTCGCCCCGCGTTCTGGACGTTCCAAATCGGCGCCGCTGCCATGATCGTCATCTACAGCCAGCTGACCGATCCCACGGCGCTGCTGTTCGGCGGCTTCTTCATGGGCATGTTCGCTAACGGCATGATCGGCGGCTACGGCACGCTCATCGCCGAGCTGTTCCCCACCGAGATCCGCGGCACGGCGCAGACCGCGCTGTACAACGCCGGCCGCTTCATCGGCGGCGCGTCCGCCCCGGTGGTCATCCCGATCATCGCTGCGGGCCACGGCTTCGGCTTCGCCATCGGCTGCGTTGCCTGCATCTACATCGTGGCGTTCATCGTCATGTTCTTCCTCCCCGAGAAGAAGGGCTCCAACCTGGAGTAACGGATGCGGCATGCGGTGCGCAAGCCCGCACCAGCCACAATCCTTGCAGTACGCGAAAGCCGCCCTTCGGGGCGGCTTTCTTGCGTTTGGCGGCGCGCGGCGTTAAACACCTGCAAGCAGGCGATCGCAACGCCGGCGACCAGCGGGCGCGTTCGCCCGCATTCGCGGCCCTCAACCCGCAGGCAGTTTCGCCTTCGTTCGACAAGGCATCAAAAAAGCCCTTACGCAGCACACGCAAGGGCTTTCAGCATCCTGTTTAAGAAAAGCGGTGGGTTAGAGACGCACCACGTTGCTTGCCTGGAGCTTGCCGTTCTGGCCGGTGGTCACATCGAAGGACACAGCCTGGCCCTCATCGAGGGTCTTGAAGCCGTCCATCTTGATCTCAGAGAAATGCACGAACAGGTCTTCGCCGTCGTTCTGAGAGATGAAGCCATAGCCCTTCTCGGGGTTAAACCACTTAACAGTACCTTCCGCCATTTTAAATCCTCTTTTCTCTCCCGCGCTTTCGCACGGGGGTAACACTGCGCGTTGCATGGCGGCAACACTCGCCCTCACCTCGAGAGCACGCGTTCCATCATACGCTATCGGACGCGAAAACCCGGCGGGAATCTGCCAGATGGGAAGATTTAACGAAGGCTAACGTTGCGTGCAAGGCGGCCGCTGGCCTGGCCCGAAATGGCGAACCGTTCGCCGATGAATCGGGGCGTCAAGCAGAAATTGCGCGCCGGTCATACGGGGGCCGAGTGGGGCTTAGGGTTGTCGCGGGCGGTTCCCGACTGCCGGCAGTGAGGCGGCTTGCTCCCTGGCAGGATTTGCAAACCGCGATGCGAGGGAAAGTGGAAGAGCCTGCGGGAAAGACGGCTCAGCAGCCGAGGGCAACGCGACGGATGCGTCTTAGCCCCTATCGCAGGCGCAGTTCCCAAAAGGCCACAGCGCTGGCGGCGGCTACGTTGAGCGAATCGACGCCGTGGGTCATGGGGATTTTCACCGTGTAGTCGCTGGCGGCGATGGTGGACGGGAACAGACCCGCGCCTTCGGTGCCCAGCACCATGGCCAGGCGCTCGCAGGCGGCAAGCCGCGGGTCGCCCAGGGCCAGCGAGCGGTCCTCAAGCGCCAGCGCCGCCACCTTGAAACCGGCGGCGTGCAGCAGCGGGATGCCCTCGGCGGCCCACTGGCGCTGCGTGCCGATGCGCGTCCACGGCACCTGCAGCACCGTGCCCTGGCTGGTGCGGCTGGCGCGGCGGAACAGCGGGTCGTGGCACGACGGTGTCACCAACACCGCGTCGATGCCGAACGCGCGCGCCGCGCGAAACGCGCTGCCGATGTTCGCGTAGTTGCCCACGTCCTCAAGCACGGCCACGCGACGCGCGCTCGTAAGCAGTACCGCCGGGTCGGCAAGTGCCGAGCGCTCGAAGGCGGCCACGGGGCCGCGCACGATTTTGTAGCCCGTGACCTGGGTGAATAGCTGGTCGGGCACGCGCATCGTCGGGCACGCGGGCCATTTTGCCTGCAGCGCGGCCGCAAGCGGGGCGGCGTCGTCGGCCCAGGATTCGCTGACCAGAAACGAATGAGGACGGACGCCGGCGTCGATGGCGGCGGCTATGACCGCGCGCGACTCGGCCATGAACAGGCCGGCGGGAGATGCGGGCCATGCGGCGAGATCGGCGTCGCGCACGCGCGCATACGGCGCCAATCGCGCATCGTTTGCGCTGGTCACGTGCTCGTAAACCATTCGCTATCCTTTCCGTTTCGCCATGCTGCTAGCATTTTCGCGTTTGCATTATAGATGATGCGGCGGGCCCGCGGCGGCCGCTATGCCTCAAGCAGCGCGCGGCTTGTTGCCGCTATGCGTTCTTGCAGGTCAGCGACGTCTTCGCCGCGCAGTTCGGCCAGCTGACACGCGGTTTGCCCAAGCAGTTGGCGAACGCATTCGACATCCCAGGACGCGCCTGCCTGCGCGGGCAGATCGGTCTCCAGCAGCAGCCGGTTACCGGGTATGGCCTGCGCATAGGCGCGCCCGCGCTTCGACTGCAGCATGCGCGGGTTCACGCTGAAGAAGGCGCCCAGCCGCCGCGCGCGCGTGAGCTGGTCGGACGTGCCCGAGAACCAGTGGATGATGCACGCGTTGCCCGCCGCCTCGGCAAGCACGCCGGCGCCTTCGAGCACGTCGAGCACGTCGTCGACCGCGCGCACGGCATGCAGCGACACCACCTTGCCGCCAACGCGGCCGCACACGTCCGCCACCTGTGACAACGCCGCCATCTGCGCCTGGCGCGTCGCAACGTGTGGCGGCGAGAAATCCAGCCCGACCTCGCCCACGAACCGCTGCCGCTCCACCGCAGCGCACAAGGCATCAAGGTCGGCCGCTGCGTCTTCGCCAACCCACCAGGGATGCAGGCCGCAGCCCACGCGCACGTTGGCCGCGCCAGCAAGCGCCACCTGCTGCGCAGCGAACTCCGCCAACGTCACCGTGTTCGAGAACGCACCGACGCCAGCGGCCGCAAGCTCACGCGCCGCCTGCGCCGCATCTTCGCAAAATCCCAGATGGCAGTGCATGTCGAAACAAGCGAGCTCGTCCATGCTTATATACCCTTGACGCCCAGGCGCACCACCTCGGTAGACAAACCGTAGCGCAGCTTCACGTCAGCAAGCTTCGCGAAATGAGCTGTGCTCGTATGCGCCCGCTGCGCCTCGATGCTCGACCAGCGCTCCAACAGAAGCACCTGATGAGGCGCTTCAACCGGCAACAAATATTCATATTGCAAGCAACCTTGCTCCGCGCAACTCAATTCTGCGATGCGCAGCTGAGCCAAATCACGCAGAAAGTCGTCGCGCTCACCCACCGTTACCGTATAGCGAACTTGAAACAGCACCTCATTGTCCATACAAACCACCCATTATTCCCTTACGCTTCCGGCACTTGGGCGATCTCGCACAGAACGCGGCCGGCGATGGTTTGGCCGAAAATCGGCGGGATGAACGACGCCGTGCCCATGTTCGTGCGCTCGCGGCGGCTGGCGCCCTCAAGCGTCGGGCGTTTCACCGGCTCCTCGCAGGAATACAGCACGCGCAGGTGGCGGATGCCGCGCTTGCGGCATTCCTTGCGCATGACGCGCGCCAGCGGGCAATTGCGCGTTTCGTAGATGTCGGCGAATCCGATGCATTCGGGGTGCAGCTTGTTGGCGCCGCCCATGCTGGAAATCAGCGGCATGCCCGTGCGGTCGGCGAATTCGGCGATGGCCAGCTTTGCGGACACGGAATCGATGGCGTCGATGACCATGTCCACGCGCCCGAGGTAGCGGCTGAGCAGCGGCTCGATGTCCTCGGCGCGCAGGAACATGTCAAGCGCCTCCACCTCGCAGTCGGGGTTGATGTCGTGCACCATGTCGCGCACGACCTCGTGTTTCTTGCGCCCGAGCGTGCTGTAATACGCGATGGCCTGGCGGTTGATGTTCGACAGGCTGACGATGTCGTGGTCGATGACCACCAGGTGCCCCACGCCGCCGCGCGCCAGTGCCTCGACGCAGTTCGAGCCCACGCCGCCCAGGCCGATGACCATGACCGTGGCCGCCTCGATGCGGTCGAGCCCCTCCTTCGTCATGATGACCTCAAGCTTCTCCGTGGGCGTTCCGCAACGCGTGCGCACCTTCAGCGACGCAGCAATCTCCTCGCGCGTGCGCGGCACGACCGGCTTGGAGGGTGCAGGGGCAGCGGGCGCGGCGTTCTCATCTGGGGACATGGTTCTCCTTCCGGGCGGCGCGGCAGGCAGCGCCGCAGATTCAACGTTTCGCGCCCATCGTAGCATTGCCGGAAGCGCGCGTGCGCCAGCCGCAGCCAACACCATAGAAGCTGGCGAAGCACGGTGACCCTGCTATGAGGCGTTGGCGGATGTGGATGCGCCTGTTGACGAGCCGTTCGCGGAGCCTGACGAACTCGAAGTGCTGCCGGACTGCGAAGAGCCGCTAGCCGAACCCGATCCGCTGGCGCCGCCGTTGCCAGATGCCGAGCTGTCCGAAGAGGAACTGCTGGCCGAGCCCGAGGAGCCCGAACCCGACGCCGCACCCTGCGAGCCGGAAGCGGAACCAGACCCATTTGCATCACCGCTGGTCGAGCCCGCGGAGCTGCCGGATTGTGAAGAGCCGCTAGCGGAATCGGAAGCGCCGTCCTGCTGCCCAGCATCGGCCGCACCGGACTCGGAAGCCGACGCATCCTGATGAACCGGGTTACCCTGGTTCTGCGTCGTCTCGCTTGACTGGTCATCAGACGCGCCCTCGCTGGTTGCCGCCTGCTGCTTGGACGACTTCGCGGAACCGGCACCGGCCGACTGCTCGGTCGAAGTGCCGCTGAACAGCGGCTCGGTCTTCGTGCCGACGCCTTCGCCGGCGGTCACCAAATTGATGATGCCCGCGCAAAGAAGCACCGCCACCAGGGACGACACCACCGACACCACAATGACCCCGCGTTGCATGCGTTGGCGGCGCAGATGCTCGGCGCGGCCGCGCAGCACGCCCGTCTCGCCCTCGGCGCGCAAGTCGGCCACCGTACGTGTAGGCGTCTCGCCCGCAGTGTCGGAGCCGGCCGCCGTAGCCGCAACGCGCGTGGCACCGGCAAAGCCAGCGAAAGCGTCGTCGCCCGCCGCGCCCTGCGCAGCGCCATTCGCCCCGCCGTCGACATTCGCGGGATTCATAACCACGGTTTCGCCATTCTGACCAGGCAAAATGCCGAAGTTCGTTTCGCTATCCCGACTCATAACGCGCGTGGCGGCAGGATCCATCACGCGCGTAGCGCCCGCAAAGGCGGATTCCGGCCCACTAAAGCCGGCAGCCGCGCCAGGCTGGCCAACCTGCGACATCAAGCGCGTCGCCGCGGGGTCCATCACGCGCGTAGCGCCCGCCATGCTAGCTTGACCAGCGGAAACGCCAGCGCCATTCGCCATTTCCACGCCATCGCCCGCCGCATCGCCCACCGGGCTCAGCTCGCGCAGCTTGTCGGCGGACGCCTGCAAAAACTGCTTGTAGATCTGCGACGACAGCGTCGATACCACCGAGCCGACGGCCACACCGATGACCGAGCCGGCAATGCCGATCTTCGACGACAGCAGCATCGACGTCACCGCCGCCAACGCGCCAGCCGCCACCTGCGGCACCGACAGCCCCTCAAGCAGCCCGCCAAGGAACTTGCGTTCCTTTTCCACCTGCTCAGCCAGGGAATCTTTTCCATTCGTTTGCGCCATGAGCAACCTCCTCATGCTCGCGTCCAACACAGACGCGCCAATGGCCCTGCGCCCCTTGCGGGCACGGCCAGCCATTGTTGCGCCCGAACCTTATATCAGGCTGAAGCCTACGCGGAAAAGCAGCGGGCCGGCACCCTTTCAGCGAACTTTCACCGAAGCGATACCGACCCGTCAAACAACAAGCACCGAGTTTTCACGCGGGAGCAACCGAACGCGCGCCTTAGCTTTCCGCCGGCGCGGCGTCGGCCAGCTGGATGTGGGGTTGCGGGGCGTCGGCCAGATCGCCAACGGTCACGCCGTCGACGTAGTTCTCGATTACCTCGTCAAGCCCGGCCCAGAAGCGCACCGTCGTGCACACGCTTGCGCGGTGGCACGGCTCGGGGCCCTCAAGCGACGCGCACGTCACCGGCACCGTGGTTCCCTCGACCGCGCGCAGCACATCGCCCGCCAAAATCTCGTGCGGGTCGCGCGACAGACGGTACCCGCCGCCCTTGCCTCGCACGCTGGTCAGCAGGCCCGCCGACACCATGGGCCGCGCAATCTGCTCCAGATACTTCAGGGACAGCTCCTCGTGTTCGGCCACCTCGCGCAGCGACACCTTCGCGTCCGGCCCCGCCTGCGCAACGCACACCGCCAATCGCAGCGCGTAACGCCCCTTCGATGAGATAAGCACAAGCTCCCCCTTACTAATATAAGTACGGAACCGGAAACCCCGATCCGCTCTCGTCCAACCAAACAACCGCAAACTACACGCAAGCAGCATTCCCGCGCAAAGCAGGAAGGCGAAGCCCGCTGCGCAAAGCATGCCGGGGCCGCGCGCGAAGGCGCCGCCCTTGCTCGCCTTCGCGAAAGCCCGCGCAGCAAAGCATCAAGCCACCGCAAAGCACAAGCCCGTCACTCGTTGCCGGACCATGTTCGCCCGGCACCAGCTGCCCGAATGGGACAAAGGGACTGTCCCTTTGTCCCATTCGCGTCCGCAACCGACGGCGCGGGCGCGCAACTCGCGCACGTTTCGCGGAATGATTCTTAGCCGCAGCCAATTTCGCTTGACAAATCCGCGTGTGCGGTTATCTTAATCCTATCAAACGTATATGATTAAGCATAATCGTATTTGAGTGAAATGAAAAGGGGAAGAAGATGGCAGACGAGAACATCCTCCTCAACGTGGCGGGCCTTTCCGCCGCTGTTGACGAGAAGGTCATCCTGCACGACGTTGACCTGACCGTGGGCGCAGGTGAGACCCACGTGCTGATGGGCCCGAACGGCGCCGGCAAATCCACCCTTGGCCACGTGGTCATGGGCGACCCGGAATATACGGTAACCGGCGGCAAAATTACGTTCGATGGTCAGGATATCACAAACCTGTCCACTGACAAGCGCTCGCACGCGGGCCTTTTCCTGAGCTTCCAGGCGCCGGTCGAGATCCCCGGCGTGCCCGTCAGCAGCTTCCTGCGCGCCATTTCCGCAGGTCGTCCGGGCGTCGGCGACATGAAGGGCAAGCAGTTCCGCAAGCACGTCAAGGAACTGGCCGAGGAACTGAACATGGACCCGGCCTACCTGGACCGCGAGCTGGGCGTGGGCTTTTCCGGCGGCGAGAAGAAGAAGCTCGAAATGCTGCAGCTGCTGCTGCTTGAGCCGAAACTGGCCTTCCTTGACGAAACCGACTCCGGCCTTGACGTGGACGCGCTGTCCGTGGTTTCCCGCGGCATGGACGTGTACCGCAAGCGCTGCAACGGCACGCTCGTCATCATCACGCACAACACGCGCATCCTGGAGCACGTCGACGTCGACCGCGTGCACGTGCTGGTCAAGGGCCGCATGACGGCCGAAGGCAACGCCGACATGATCGCGAACATCGACGCCAACGGCTTCGAGCAGTTCGAGCAGGCCGCTGCCTCCAACGCGCAGTAGGGGGCGCGACATGGCCAAACAACGCACCGAGGTCGCGGACATCGATCGCAGCCTCTACGACTTTTCATACGGCGACAGCGCCGAGAAGCTGGCGGCGGGCCTGACGCCCGAGATCGTCCGCGAAATCTCGGAGAAGAAAGACGAGCCGGAGTGGATGCTCCAGCACCGCCTGAAGTCGCTGGAAATCTACCAAAGCATGGCAACGCCCGACTGGGGCCCGTCCATCGCCGGCCTTGACATGGACAACATCGTCACGTACGTCAAGCCGAACACCGACCAGAAAAGCAACTGGGACAGCCTGCCCGATGACGTGAAGAACACGTTCGACCGCCTGGGCATCCCCGAGGCCGAGCGCAGCTACCTGGCCGGCGTCGGCGCGCAGTACGACTCTGAGCTGGTGTATCACAACATGCAGGACACCGCCAGCCGCATGGGCATCGTGTACTCGGGCATCGAAGAGGCCCTGCACGACCCGAAGTGGGAGCCGCTCATCCGCGAGAAGTTCATGACGCTCATCCCGCCCACCGACCACAAGTTCGCCGCCTTGCACGGCGCGGTGTGGTCCGGCGGCAGCTTCGTGTACGTGCCGAAGGACACGAAGCTCGACTTCCCGCTGCAAAGCTACTTCCGCTTAAACGCGAAGGGCGCGGGCCAGTTCGAGCACACGCTCATCATCGTGGAAGACGGCGCTGACCTGCACTTTATCGAAGGCTGCAGCGCGCCGAAGTACAACGTGGCGAACCTGCACGCGGGCGCGGTGGAGCTGTTCGTCGGCAAGAACGCGCACCTGCGCTACTCGACCATCGAGAACTGGTCGAAGAACATGTACAACCTGAACACGAAGCGCTCCACGTGCGACGAGGGCGGCTCGATTGAATGGGTGTCCGGCAGCTTCGGCAGCCATGTGGGCTACCTGTACCCCATGTCCATCCTGGCCGGGCGCAAGTCCACGTGCACGTTCACGGGCATCACGTTCGCCGGCACGGGCCAGAACCTGGACACCGGCTGCAAGGTGGTGCTGGCCGCGCCGGAGACGTCGGCGTCCATCGAGACGAAGTCCATCTCCAAGGGCGGCGGCGTGTCCACGTTCCGCAGCAGCGTCGTGGCCACCCCGAAAGCCGAGAACTCCGCGTGCAGCGTGTCGTGCCAAAGCCTGATGCTGGACGACCACAGCCGCTCCGACACCATCCCGGCCATGGACATCCGCTGCAAGCACGTGGACATCGGGTACGAGGCCACCATCGGCCGCATTGGCGACGACAAGGTGTTCTACCTGATGAGCCGCGGAATTTCGGAAGAGGAAGCGCGCACCATGATCGTGAACGGCTTCGCCGACCCCGTGTCGAAGGAGCTGCCGCTTGAGTACGCCGTCGAAATGAACAACCTCATCAAACTGGAAATGGAAGGGGCGATCGGATAATGGGCGCCGACGTTTTGAAGAACGTGAACGCGATGCCCGCGCCTACCTGGCATCGCCTTGACATGAATGAAACCACCATCGAGCTGCCGGAGGGCCTTGAGTCCGCCGCGCAGATCAGCGTGGAAGCCGCCGACGAGCTTGCTGGCGAAGCAGACGCGTTCGACGCCGCCGTTGCGGGCCTGCAGGCCAAGGTGGACGCGGCCCGCGCCGAAGCGCCGGCCGACACGCGCGCCATCCTGCGCGCCGTCGAGCCCGACGTGGACCCGGCGAACCTGGACATCCCCGCGCTGTCGCGCTACGAGCACAAGGCCGTGCGCGAGGAAATGGCGAACAACGTGGCGGAAGCCTTCGAATGCGGCATGGGCGCCGAGGCCACCGCATGGCTGGCCGAGCAGGCCGGCGAGGCCGAGCGCATCGTGTTCGCGCCCGCCGCGGGCAAGCAGGGCACGGCAACCGTGCACCTGACCGGCGTGGACGGCGCGGCCAACGTGGCTGCCATCGACGTGGTTGCCGCCCCCGGCGCCACGTTCGACCTGACGGTGGCACTGGACTCTCCCGAGGCCGGCACCGGCGTGGTAGGCGTGCAGCTGCGCGTGTTCGCGGGCGAAAACGCGCACGTCAACATCACGTCCGTGCACACGCTTGACGAGCAGTGGACGGCGCTGGACAACACCGGCATCGTGTGCGACGAGGGCGCGTTCGTGACCGTGCGCCACCGCATGCTGGGCGCCGGCAAGTCCTACACGGGCTTGGCCACCGACCTGCGCGGCGACGTGTCGCGCGTGGACGTCGACACGCGCTACCTGGCCGCCAACATCGACGTTCGCGATTTCAACTACGTCGTGCGCCATCGCGGCCGCAAGACGCAGTGCAACATCGACGCCAACGGCGCGCTTATGGGCCAGTCGAAGAAGGTACTGCGCGGCACCATCGACCTGGTGCGCGGCTGCAAAGGCGCCGAGGGCACCGAGCGCGAAACCGTGCTTTTGGTGGACGAGCAGGTTGAGAACAAGACCATCCCCGTCATCCTGTGCGACGAGGACGACGTGGCCGGCAACCACGGTGCCACCATCGGGCACGTGGCCGCTGACCAGCTGTTCTACTTGAAGTGCCGCGGCCTTTCCCAGGAAGCCGCCGAGGGCCTGTTCGCCACGGCAACGCTTGAGGAAACGGCACTCACCATCGCAGACGAAACCGTTCGCGCCGGCGTCGCGCGCCTGGCCGAGCGCTTGAGCATTCCCTATCAGGAGGTGGAGGACTAGCCATGGCAGCTTCCCCGAACAACGCAGAACTCAATCGCACGGCGTGCGCCGTGGCCGACGCGGCGCATGCCGCCCAGGCCTCGGCCACGGCCGACGACATCGTATGCGCGGCTAACATCGCCGAAAACCCGTACAAGCGCGACTTCCCGCTGCTGGCGAACCACCCCGACCTGGTGTTTCTTGACAGCGCCGCCACGGCGCAGCGCCCGAAAGTGGTGCTTGACGCTCAGCGCCGCTTCTACGAGGAAATGAACGCGAACGCCCTGCGCGGCCTGTACCGCCTGTCGGTCGAGGCCACCGAGGCCATCGAGATCGCCCGCCAGCGCGTGGCTCGCTTCATCAGCGCACCCGACGCGCACGACATCGTGCTGACGCGCAACGCATCGGAGTCGCTCAACATCGTGGCGAAGGCGTTCGCCCCCACCGTGCTCGAGCCCGGCGACGAGGTGTGCATCACCATCATGGAGCACCATTCGAACCTGATTCCGTGGCAGCAGGCATGCCGCGCGGCAGGCGCGAAGCTGGTGTACCTGTACCCCGACGAAAACGGCGTCATCACGCCCGAGGAAATGGACGCGAAGATCGGCCCGAAGACGAAGATCCTGTCCGTCGTGCACGTGTCCAACGTGCTTGGCGTGCAGAACCCCGTCGAGGAGCTTGGCCGCCGCGTGCACGCGCAGGGCGGCTACCTGGTGGTCGACGGCGCGCAGTCCACGCCGCACATCCACGTTGACGTGCAGGAAATCGACGCCGACTTCTTCGCATTCAGCGCGCACAAGCTGTTCGGCCCGTTCGGCATGGGCGTGCTGTGGGGCCGCGACGAGCTGCTGAACGCCATGCCCCCGTTCCTCACCGGCGGCGAGATGATCGATTCCGTCACCGAGCAGGACGCCACGTGGGCGCCCGTGCCCGAGAAGTTCGAGGCCGGCACGCAGGACGCCGCCGGCATCTACGCCACCGCGGCGGCCATCGCCTACGTGGAGTCGGTGGGCATCGACGTCATCGCCGCGCGCGAGCGCGCGCTCGTGCGCTACTGCATGGAAGAGATGGCGAAGCTGCCGTTCATCACCATCATCGGCAGCCCCGACCCCGACATGCACCACGGCGTCATCAGCTTTAACGTCGACGGCATCCACCCGCACGACGTGGCCAGCATCCTGGACATGGACCAGGTGGCTATCCGCGCCGGGCACCACTGCGCGCAGCCGCTGCTCACGTGGTTGGGCGTGGAGAACCTGGCGTGCTGCCGCGCAAGCCTGGCGTTCTACAACGACAAGAAGGACGTCGACGCCCTGATTGCGGGCCTCGGCAACGTTTGGAGGACCTTCAATGGCTAACATCTACACCGCCGCGCTCATGGAGCACAACGCGCACCCCGACTACAAGTACGACCTGGAAGGCGCCACCGACGAGCACGAGGGCGTCAACCCCAGCTGCGGCGACGAGCTGGTGCTCAAGCTGCGCGTGGAAAACGGCGTCATCGAGGAAGCCGCGTTCACGGGCCATGGCTGCGCTGTCAGCCAGGCGTCGGCCGACATGATGGCCGACCTGGTCACGGGCGAGACGGTCGAGGAAGCGCGCCGCCTGTGCGGCCTGTTCATGAAGATGGTGAAGGGCGAGCAGCTCACCGAGGACGAGAAAGAAGACCTCGACGAAGCGGCCCAGCTCGAAAGCATCAGCCACATGCCCGCCCGCGTAAAATGCGCAGAGCTTGGCTGGCGAACCCTCACCGAGATGATCGGCGAAGAGTAAAACGATTCGGGGCGAAGCGGCAATCACTTCGCCCCGTTTTAGGTTATGGCTGTTGGGACGCTTGGCCTAACAGCCATTTCTTTTGCGTTTATGAAATTGGCAGGATTTCGGTGCATGATCAGGCACGCATGACATCATTTCGCAAACCCCATACCGCAAAGCAAAATCGCTTGGGCGCGAAATCGAACTTTCCGTAGCTCAATACATTTCGAGCGGTTTTTTTGGCACGATTTTTAACTTTCCGAATCTTCCGACATACCGAAATGTCCGCATGGCACCTTGGTTGGCACGAAAAGAAGCTTTCTGTTTCGGGCAAGCATGCGCAAAGTGACAGAAAGTTCGATTTCGTGCCAAATCGACCCACCATTTGGTTTCGAGATTCGGAAAGTTCCGTTTTGCGCCAGCTCGTAGCCCTTGCAATCGATAATTGCTCTTGGAGTTCTCTGGCCAGCATCGCCATCGAAGAGAAATTATCGAGAATCGCTCCACCGCCTTCACACGCTCTCCATCTTTCGGAAATAGGGCCTTGCATAGGATGGAGGTTTCCGTATAATGACTTTTGCACCAAATTTCGGGGCCTTAGCTCAGCTGGGAGAGCGCATGGCTGGCAGCCATGAGGTCAGGGGTTCGATCCCCCTAGGCTCCACCACATGAAAGTTAGACGAACCCTTGTTCATCAGGGGTTCGTCTTTTTTTGTCGGCATAAAATCATCGTCCCAATTGTCGAAGCTAAAGAACAGCTGTACTTCATCGCCGTCGATTTGTATGAATCGTATGAACGTGTCGATGATTTCGAATGGGTCAGATTCTGCGCCTAGCGTGTCGAGCCATGCAAGATAGTCATCAAGGCTCAAGTCTTCGGCGCTTTCCGCTTCAAGCGCTTTCTCCAATTCCTCTTTCAGAGCCGCTTGACGGGCTTTCAATTCCTCAACCCTATCCTTGCCGCCTGGGGGCGCTATGCCGTCCTCTATGGCGTGCCATATGCGCTCAAACGCCGCGTCTATGCGCCTTATCTCTGCCGTGATGCGCTCGCTTTCCTTTGGCGCGCCATCCTCGGCGGTTTCAGCGATCATCATCTCAAGCGTTGCGATGATGCGCTCGCGCACCTTTGGGTCATGTATCGATTCGAGTATGGTGTCGGAAACTGCATCCTCTATGAGGTCGCGACGGAACGTCCTGCGACACTTCGGACAGCGGTAGTAGTAATACGTTTTGCCACTCTTTCCAGTTCCAGAGGTTCCGACGAACCATCTGCCGCACTCCCGACAATACATCTTGCCGCTGAGCGCATAGGGCTGCTCTCCGTCAACAACGCGGTGCTTGTGGCCGCGTCCGTTGAGGATGCTTGCTATTTCATCTTGTTCCTGGTGCGACCACAGTGCAGGCATTCCGTTCGGCATGCGCACTCCAGCGTATTTGTACACGCCGCAATTTTGCTCGCGCGAGAGCAGCCTTTTAATCGTGCTTTGCGAGAACGCCTTGCCGCGCCTGGTTCGCTCGGTTCTTATCGCCCTCTGGATGTCGGCAACGGTTGAGCCCGAGAACAGCATGTTTTTCATCTTGTGCATAACGGCGGCTTCGCGCTCGTTTACGACGAAGCGATCGTTTACAACGTCCCAACCGTACAGACGTTGACCGCTCGCCATGCCGCGTTGCGCGTTCTTCTGTATGCCGTCGCGTATGCGCTCACTATCGACGGCGCTTTCATACTCGGCAAGCACTTCAAGCATGCCGAGGTGCAGAACTTTAGTTGAGCCCTCGCCGAGCGTTTCACCGGCATAGAGGATTTCAACGCCTGCCTTACGAAGCATGATGCGCGCAAGAGCCATTTCGTCTCTGTTGCGCATTATGCGCGTGACTTTGTATATCACCACGTAATCGAAAAGTCCCTTTTGGGCATCTTTTAACATTGCCTGAAATTCAGCGCGGTTCGTGTTCTTGCCAGTTTTGGCGTAATCGCTGTAGACGCGTACAACGGCAAGGCCGCTTTCGTCACAGAACTCGCGTGACTTATCGACCTGAATTTCAATGCTTTCGTCTCGCTGGTTGTGCGAGCTGAAACGTGCGTAAATGGCCGCACGGTTACCCTTTGCCATGGTATTATCACCTTGCCTTTTCAGTTGTCTACGGAATGGCGCGCCCTGTATCTGGTCTTGGCGGATGGATACAGGGCATTTTGCTATCTGTACGTTATGAGCGTGTCGTAACGGTCTGCGCCGCTGATACCTTGGTCAGGAACAGAGTTGGTTTCTACCCTGATAATCTCAAGGCCCTTATCTTGAAGCGCGTTGAGGACTTCGTTTATCTGCTCGTTGTATTTCTGGTCAGCGCCGAATACCCGTCCGCTAAAGGATTGACCGAACGACCGAATGAGCATGACGTGAATGCGCCCGTCGGGCGTTGGAATCGAGGAGATCGCCTTTTCGATTTCCTGCCGTGCCATTTCTTCACGCTGGTTCTTGAAGATTCCCATTTCTAGCCCTTTCTCGATTCGCTTGCCGCAGCCTTTGCGGTCATCGCTATGTTCTGCTGCCACTGCGGCGAGCTTTCGCGGTAGTTGTCCACAATCTCGCGTTCGTCGCTGGTCAAGTCGTCTTCGCTCGTCCCCGTGCTTGGAAAGCCACATAAATCATTCGGCGTACATTTCAATGCTGCGCATAGCATGAAAGCGTCTTCGAGCGGAATACCAACCTCGCCACGTTCCCATGAAGCATATTTGCGTTCTTTTATGCCGAGGAAATCGGCAAACGCCTTTTGTGTCGCAAAACCAGCGGCCTTGCGCAGCTCTTTCAATTTCAATTGATATTCCATGCGCCCTCCTTTCGTCGCTGCAACGCCGATTCTACGTGATTCACGTACGTTAATCAAGAAAATACGTAATTCACGCTTGCAAAGAACGTTAAACACGTTTATTGTCTGTAGCCATCAACGTGATTCACGTTGATTTAGGTTCTTTTACGTGTAGTAAAAGAATACGGTTTGTATTGACTAAAGCCAATACAAACCTAATGAGCACTCATTGAAAGGAGGTGAACATATGCCCGAGTTGAAACATGCGTTTGCGGACAATCTGCGAGTTCGTCGCGTCAAGAAGCATTGGTCGCAACAGCAGCTTGCGGAAGCATCCGGTGTCGGCGTTGATGCAATCGGCAAGTACGAGCGTTGCGATTGCTCGCCGACGCTGGAAAGCATCGTAAAGCTTTCAACCGCTTTGGACTGCACGCCAAACGATCTGTGCACTTTCCCCGAATTCAAGTAAGGAGGTCGCGTAATGGAATGGGTTGACGAGCTGTTTCAGGTAGTCGGCCTGTGGGGTTTCTTCACTTCGGCTGTTGCCGTCGGCGTCGGGCTCGGCGTCGAATACGCGCTCAAGAACACCACTTTCACCGTTCGCAAGTATTAAGAAAGGAGGGGTTTCAAATGTATGAAACCAAGCCAGAAACCGCTGGTTTGCGTAGTGGTTTTAGACAAGCAAAACCGCCGCAGCGCGTCGAGTGCGTATCAGCGTCGGTTCTTTACGAGGGTCAGAGAAGCTGCGCAAGCCTGCAAAGAGAAGGTGCCCGCGCACGTCGGCAAACGCGCACGGGCTATCGTCAAAACTTCCAGAGCAATGACGATGAGATTCTAGCAGGAAAACCGTTGGTTATCCGTTGGTTTGTCTACATTTTCGCGGCGTTGTGCCTGTGCGGAATCGTCCCCATGGCGGCGGCTGAATGGCTCATCTGGTTTTGCGATTCCTTTGGCTGCTGGTGGCTTCCGCTTGTCCTGCTCGTCGCTGAGGTCTGGTTCATCTTGCATTTGATCGGGCGTGACGTGCGATGAACACCGACGATTTCACCCAGCCGCTCGAAAGTGTGATGCGGCAAGAGCGAATGGCGGTCTACCCGCTTCCGCTCAAGATTCAAGACCGCGCAGAGCTGTTCGCCAAATGGTGCGAACTGAACCCCAAGACGCTTCGAAGCATCGAGCTCACGGCCTTGGCTATCCATCAGCGTGGCATGCGCGTATCGACCAAGTACCTCATCGAGAAGCAGCGCTACGAGGGTTCGCATCAGATTACGGCCGTTCCGTTCATGGATGGAAACGGACAAGAGCACGCCTATGCCATCAACAACACGGATACGCCGCTTCTGAGCCGTTGGCTCTTGGAGAGACACCCCGATCTGAACATCGAGACACGCAAGTCTATCTACGACACGAAGAAAGAGGGCTGACATGCTGCGCAAGAACATCGTCAAGCAGCTTCGCGAAGTTTCCGACGTTGCTCGCTGCATCGAGGATTACCACATTGGCAACAGCGTCACCGGCGAACGCATCGACTTCGATGCCGCGTTTGTGAGCGAAATCATCTGCTCAACACTCGCGTACGCGTCTGTGCTGGTCGATGGCCGCTTGAAGGCGGGAAACCCCGAAGACCATCTGATAACAATCATCCGAACCGCGAGCCAGAAGTATGTCGAGCAGTTGTGACCAGCTGAGCTTGTTCGAAGAGCCGCCAATGCCAGAGCCTGGCACATGCGAGTACGAGAACGGCGTTTTCGACGCCACGGGCAACAAGCCGAAAAGCAGGTGCATGTTTCGCGGCGTCTTGATCTGGACGAACTGCCGAGAGTGCGGCCACTGCGTATGGGAGGGCTGGCATCTTCGCGGCATGAGCAAGGGGCTTGTGATGGATGAAGGAGGTGAAGACGAATGATGGTCGCCAAGGAGGTTCACGACAAGGCGCAAGACCCTATGGCGTGGTTCCAGCACGACTCAAACGCCGCGCAAGACCAGAAGTGCCAACGATTGCTGTTCCGCTACGGAAACGCTGGGTATGGCGCATTCTGGCGGCTGTGCGAGATTCTGGCGAACACCACGACGCACTCTTTGCCTGTTGAGACGGACGAGGACTGGCTGATACTCGCCGAACAGATTGGCATGCGCAAAGCTGGCGCGTTCGACGAGATTTCAAGCGTCGACGATTGCAAGGACTTTATCAGCTGCCTTCTTGAAATCGGCTTGCTGACGCGCGACGGAAAAGGGCGCATCGAAAGCGCGAGGATGCAGAAAAACGCTCTGTATTTCGGCATGCAAAGGGCGAACGGAGCCAAAGGCGGGAGACCTCGCAAGAACAAGTCAGAGCCGATGAAATAGCAGGTCAAAGGCGGTAAAACGGATGTTCATGGAAGAAACCAGCGGTAAACCATCGGTTTGCGATTGGCTAAACCCTAACAATACAATACATAACAATACAGGGCGGGTTTTGGGTTGGGTCCCAACCCAACCCAAAACCCAAAACCCGCAAACGTGCTTGTGGCGTTATGTGACAAGTAAGTCTTACTTTCTTTGCTTCTTTCTTTGCGGACGTTCGTTTTCGCGTCGGGTTTTCGAGCTTTTCAATCGCTCAAATCATAGTTTTCAACACGTTTTCCACAGGTTTTCAACAATCGAAGAGTTTTCAACAAAGGACGGTGATTCACATGTCTTGGCGAAGCTATGCCAACAAGGTCAAAACGCGGCGGTGCCCGTTCTGCGGCACGGAACGTCCGCTTGATTGGTTCATCGAAATCGACAAGCCGACGGGAGACAAGCGCTGCTGGAAGTGCCGCGAGCTGAAGAAAGGAGAAGGCAATGACCGCATCGGATAGCCGCAAGGTACAGAAAATCGTGTTTGATGTTGTCCAGGACCCTATACCGCGTGATTGCAAGTTGCCAATGGAGCTGACGCGGGACATTCTGCGCAACATGTTCGCCGAGCGGTTCGGGTACTCAGACCTTACTCCAAACGATATTGACGCGCTGGAAGGCTTCATTGCCATCGAGCTTGCGCGATACAACAGAGAGTGCTCGTACGCAAGAAATACCAACATGCACACCTCGCATCGCGGCAAGGTCTGTTCAAAGATCAGGATGAATCATCGCACTGGCGGCATTGAATCGGCCTTCTTGTATTGCGATGGCTCGTACTTCACTGGTCGCGAAGCGATTTCGTTCAACTCAGATGGGTTCATTGGCTTTTGCGGATGGGCCGACGATAAGAACTCGGCGCCTTTTTTCGTCGCGTTCTACCGCTGGGTCAATGAATGGCTCGACAACAGCTTCGGCGGCCATTATCGAGAGATTGCGGAGGTGAACGGCGATGACTAAGGAAGAACCTCAGCTGCGACAGATTACGCGCGAAGACATTGAGTTTCTTGCCGCTTTGCAAAATGAGATGAACACGCAGCCGCACGTCGGCCAAGCAGACCCGCGGTTCTGGGTTGTGATGACGCACAGGCTTCGTATGACGCTCAGAGACGAGGATATTGACTACGTGGCCATCACCTCCGAAGACGGCGAGTTGATTGAGGAATTGACGCTCAGTGAAGCAGTCGGGCGTGCCAAGGAAGCCGGAATAAGCGACAACGGCTGGTTGACCGAGATGGAAGTGATTAAGCGCTATTGCGAAAGCATTGGGGCTTCCGTCTTCCCTGAAATCAAAGAAGAGCGCATTGCCGAAAACACGATGTTTCTCACGCTTCGCGAAGCCCAGGAGCACATCAAACGCAACGACTACCACTATATCGACGCGCGACCCTTCGCCATGACCGCATGGAGATCGCCGCAAGTCGCGCAGCTCTACAAGATTCTCCATGAGGTCGATTTTCAGCAGCTTTTGGAGGTGGCCGAAGATGGCGAGTAGGGAAAGCCGTGTTTTGCGGCTGCTTGAACCGCAGGGCGAGCCCGACGTCATCGAATGCGACGGCAGGCTGTATGTGCCTGACGAAGAGTGCGAGTTCGTTCCAGAAGAGTTCGACACCGTGTGGGATGAGGAAGACCAGTGCTTGCGGATTGCCAAGCCTTCCGATGATTGCGACTGCTTCACGTGTTCGAAATGCGGCCAAGAGCTGGCGTTCGATTGGAGCGGCGAATACAGCTGGTTCGAGCCTGAATACCCGTACAAACCTATCAGCTTGAAATACTGCCCTGGATGCCGCGCAAGGGTTCTGTTCCCGCATCCGTGGTTGGGCTCAAAGGAGGAAGAATGATTTGCATCGTTGGAACGCGCGGATCGGGGAAAACGACACGGCTGCTTGAGCTTTCCGCTCAAAGCGGCGTTCCGATTGCCGTTCGGAACGTAATGCAGGCAACGTGGCTTCGGCGCTATATGGGCCAATGCGGAATTGATGCACCCGACCCAATTGTTGTTGGTCGTGGAATCTATGGAGGGCGAGGGTTTACCTCAATTGAGGTCAAGCGAGATTCCGACGGAATGGTTCCAGTCCTTATTGACGACGTTCGTGCTTTTTTTGGCGATATGGGCATCAGGGCCGAAGCAGTAACCATAGATGCCGATGCCGTCAACTTCGAGTTCGCAATCAAGGCGAATCCGACACTGGTTAACTGCCTGCGCGTCTGGCGCAACTGTAAGAAAGGCGGCAAGGAATGACTTCATACGTCAAACGCGTCGGCGATCTGACCGACGAGGATGGTTTTGTGGATTGCACTTACGCAACGGAAGCAAGCACTGATTCTGCTTTTGATCCCGTTACGAAGCCATCGCATTACGCTGGGCACACCGGCATCGATTGCAAGTCGGCAATGGAGTCGATGCTTGGAACCGAAGCGTACGTGTCCCACATGCAGGCATGCGCGTTCAAGTACATCTGGCGATGGCGCGACAAGAACGGCATCGAAGACCTCAAGAAGGCGCGAGAGTGCATCGACAACATGATCCGCGCGATTGAAGGTGATGGGGATGAGTAGCGTCAAGCTTGGCTTCGAGATTAAGGGCAAAGCAATACACGCAAGGACCGAGGACATTGAGAACGCGGTAAAAGATCTAACGGTGTCCCTGTTGTTCCTCGCGCATTTGTTCGGCGTCTCTGGCGTTACGGTAACGATTACGCGTGGTGATTCCGATGAGTAGGCTTGGCAAGCGCCATGTGCTCGAAAACCTCTGCATGGTCTCGCAGGACATGAGCAGGCGCATCCTGACGTGCGAGAAGCGCGAGCGCGAGAGCGTGAAAGTCAGCTACGAAGACCTCGTTATGTGGTCTGACATCGTTGGCGATGCTATAGAGGTAATCAATGACAAGGGCGGAAGCCATGAGCGTTGAGGTCAAGCAAGACGCGAAAGGCGTTTGGTATGCGCGCCCGTATCTCGGTACCGCGCCTGACGGCACGAAGATTCGCCCATATCGGCAGTTCCCCGAAGCGGCAACGAGGGCGCAGGCTCAAGAGCTGGCGAACCATTGGATTTCGCAGCTTTCCGCTGGCGGCAAGGTAAAGAGCGCCATCATAACCGACTTGCTCAAGACGTATATCGCCGAGCGCAAGGTTAAAGGCATCAGCCCTTACACGGTAAAGCGGTGGAACCTGTTCGCGCGCTCGTATGTGGGCAAGTACCTCAAAGGCAAATCTGCCTGCAAGTTGTCGGTAATGGATTTGAGCGACTTCGAAACACGGTTGCTGCTTCCGAAGGAGAAGCGCGGACAAGGCTTGTCGCGCAACACCGTCCGAAGCGTGCATTTCTTCTTGCGCGGCGCATACAACTGCTGGGTCAAAAGCGGCGTGTGCGAGATGAACCCGCTGTTTTACGTGGAGCCGCCTGCCGAGGAAAAGCACGAAGCCGTGGCGCTTGACGAATGGGACTATCCGGGGCTTGACGAAGCCATTACGGCTTCCCTGCATCCCGATGAGCTTAATGAGAAGACCATGCGCGAAGCGGCCTACGCGTTCGCCGCATGGCTGGCGCTCCATACTGGCATGCGCGTCGGCGAGGTGTGCGCGATGCGCCGCCGAGATGTTTTTAGGCGGCTTGGGTACCTCCATGTATGCGGCAAGATTGTCGAGCTTGACGGCGGCGGGCTTGATCGCGTGGATGTTACTAAAGGTCGAAAGAGCCGAAACGTTTCCATGACGGCGCGTGAGTTCGAGACTGTGTTTGGTTTCATCGCGTTGCAGGATGCGTTTTCCGATGCCTTCACGCCAAACTCGCCACTGGTGAGTTTCAACGGCTTCTTCATGCGCCCAACGACGGTCTCGAAGGCGTTCAGCCGTCTACGCAACAGTTTGGGTCTTCCCAAGGGCTGCACGTTCCACAGCTTGCGACACACGCACGCAACGTGGCTTTTGGCGAACGGCGCGAACCTTAAGGACATCGCCGAGCGCTTCGGCCACGCTAACGAATCGACCACGCTTCGGCTTTACGCGCACGCCATGCCGGGGCGCGACCAGAGGGCGGCAGAGGTGTTCGACAAGTTCACCGATGAGCTTAAGGGAGACGGTGCCAACGGTGTGCCAACGGCATAGTCGTGCCAGTTTTGCCAACGGCAACAAAAAGAAAGGTCAGACCGTAAAACCAGCGGTTTTGAAAACGACAACCGACGTATTTCAAGTAAGAATCAGGAGATAGTGAAAATGGTACCGATTTTGACCAAAGAACAAAGGCAAGAGAACCTTGCTAAGGGAATGCAGATAAGGCATCAGCGAGCCGAATATCGCGAGCAGTTGAAGAAGGGCGCTTTGCCGCTTGAGAAGTTCTTTGAGCTTGCGGATGAAGGCGATCAAGCTGCTGCGGGCATGCGCGTCAAGCAGATGATTACGGCTCTACCCGGATACGCCGAGACCCGTGCCGATGCGCTCATGAAGAAGCTGCGCATAGCAAGCGGTCGCAAGGTGAAGGGCTTGGGCAAGAACCAGCGGGCAAACCTGCTGTCTGCCCTGGTGAGGTGGTAGGCATGCGCAAGCAAGATGATGGAAGCAAGCGCGTCAATCGCATAGCTCTGTTCGTGACCGTTGCTGGCGTGATACTCGTAGTGATTTTGATGTTCTGCTTCTTCTGCCTTGTCGAGTCGTTCGCCCTGCTGTTCACTCACGGCACGTTTACCTTGGTGCTGCCTGCAATTGCGACAGCCATCACGGTTTTCGCCTTCATGGCGCTGGCAATCGTCGGAGGTGGTGCCCGATGAGCGCCGAGAGCCTTAACACCTGCACGCTGAGCGGGAACATCGGCAACGATGCCGAGGTGAGGTACACGGCTGGTGGCATGGCGATCACGTCGTTCTCTCTGGCGGTCAACCATAGGCGCAAGCAGCAAGACGGCAGCTATGCAGACGAGACCAGCTGGGTCGATTGCACGATATTTGGCAAACGCGGCGAATCGCTGCAAGCTAATGGCTACCTGCAAAAAGGAGCAAAGCTTGCCGTCGTAGGACACCTGCGCATGAGCACGTGGGAAGCCGACGGTCAGCGCCGCCGCAAGCTAGAGGTCATCGTTGACAACATCATCGGCATGACCAACTACAGGCAGCCGCAACAGCCGCAGGCTCAGCAGCCGTACCAGGTTCAGCCGCAGCAGGCATACGTGCCTGACGTTTACGACGAAGACATTCCGTTTTAAGGGGCAGATATGCAAGGACGAAAACTAAACGTGAAGCTGCTCGACGGTGCAGAGCTGCCGCGTTACGCACACGATGGAGATGCGGGCTTCGACTTGTGCATCACCGAGGATTGCAGGCTTGAGCCGAACGCCCGCGCAATCGTCGGGCTCGGATGCGCTTTCGAGATTCCGAGCGGGTGCGTTGGGCTGCTGTTCCCTCGCTCTGGTCTTTCGAGCCTTTACGGCGTCACGCTCAGCCACGGCGTCGGGGTCATCGACAGCGGCTTTCGCGGCGAGGTGTGCGCACCTCTCGTGAACCTCAGCTGCGACACGGTGTATCTGCCGAAGGGTTCGCGGGTATGCCAGATGGTCGTTGTGCCGTTTGTGCCGTGCGACCTGGTGAAGGTCGAAAAGCTGAGCGGCACCGAGCGTGGCGAAGACGGCTTCGGCTCTACCGGTATTGAGTAGATGATGTGTCGTGGATGCCAAGGAATACTTTGAGGGCATACGCGACGAGGTGGCGAGCCTTGAGAAGTCAAGAGAAATGCTTGCACGTCTCAAGGCTCGTGAAGGGGCAAAGGCTCAGAGTTATACGGCTGGCGGTGGTGGCGGTTCGTGTGACCCCATAGATGCGATCAACGGGCGCATCGACTTTGAGCAACGCTTGAAGCTGCGCATCGTTGAAAGCAATGCCGCCGTTGATGAAGCCTGCGCCGTGCTGTATGGCAACGACAATCACGGCGGCTTGGCAAAACTCAAGGGCAACCGCTACGCCGATGCGGTATGTATGGGCTACTGCCAGGCGATGCCATGGGCTGACGTTGCTGTTGTTATGCAGTGTTCGCCCAAGTGGTGCCGCGAATTGTGCAATGCCGCGTTCAGGTATATCGATGCCGTTGGCGTGGCGTGGCTAAAGGAAAATTAAAAACAGTACTTCCCTTCACTTCCCGCTTTATGCTAAAGTTCGCTACGGTGGATTAGGTAAACGAAAGGGACACGGGCTTTGGCTCGCGTCCCTTTTTTGTTGGGAAGGTACGGCGATGGCTAAGGGCTTCTCATACCGCTTCTATCACTCGACCGACTGGGAACAGGCTCGCGAGCAGGCATTGCAACGCGATTGCTACCTTTGCCAGCATTGCTTGGCTCAAGGAGTAGAGACACCAGCGGTCATGGTTCATCACATCGTGGAGCTGACTCCAGCGAACGTCAACGATCCGAACATCAATACAAACCTCGACAACCTAGTGAGCCTGTGCGACCTGTGCCACAAGAAGGTGCACGGCTGGGTAAGGCAAGGCAGCACTAGGCAAGGCTTGGCGTTCGACGAGGACGGCAACTTGGTTTCGTTGAACGGTGAACACACAGACTGAGCACAATTCGCAGCTCACAAAACAGAGACAACAAAACAGCAGGTCAGAGCAACGCAGCATCCCCCCGTTCGAAAACCAAGGCTACCAGCCTGGGGCACCAACGCCGGGAGATAGATTTATGCGCGCAAAGGTTTTCAGAACGGGGGTGGTCTTGTGGCAAAGCGAAAAGTATGCGAAAGTACCGAGATTTCGCCGAAAGTCGCGAAGAGTCCCCCGAAGCGGAACGGGCAATCGGTGCAATCGCTCTATCAAAACGAGTTGAAACGCTTGCAGCGCTTGACCAAGGACGTCATTCCAGACGACAAGCGCACAGCCATCATGCCGCTCATGTCGAACATCGCGTTTCTGAAAGTGAAACTCGACCAAGCTCGCGTGGAGCTGATGGGCGAAAGCATCTTCACCGAGTACGACAACGGCGGCGGTCAATCGGGCTTGCGCGAGCATCCAGGCTTTTCCGCGTACAACAAGCTGTTCACAACGTTCTCGCGCGGTATCAAGCAGATCACCGATATGATGCCGAGCGGCAGCACTTCAGCCGATGCGCTCATGGACTACCTGAACGAGACGAGGTTCGGTGGCTAGGAAGAAGGCCGCTGGCTCGTGCGAAAAGGCGATACGCGAGTACTTCGGCGGCGTCCTCGACGGCACGATAACCGCGTGCGCGAAGATGCAGCAGGTCGCGGCCATCGTCCTTCGAGACTTGGACAACGACGACCCGCTGTATCCATACCACTATCGCGAGGAATACGCGCAGAAACACGTGAGCTTCATCGAGCGCTTCTGCCGACTTCCATCTGGTAAGCTCGGCCAGCCGTTCGAGCTTGAGCTTTTTCAGCGAGCCATCCTATCCGTCGTTTTCGGCTTCGTGGACGTTGAGGGAAAACGGCAGTATCGCGAAGTGCTCTGGATTATGGGGCGCAAGAACGGCAAGACCGCGCTTGCTTCCGCCATAGAGCTTGACTTGCTTATCAACGACGATGAGGGTGCGCCCGAGGTCTACAACGTCGCCACGGCTCACGACCAGGCGGCGAAGGGCTTCAACAACGCCTGGCGCATGGTTCTCACGTCGCCCGCTCTTGGGCGGCACGTTCGCAAGCGCGTGAGTGACCTCTACTGCGACCTCAACATGGGTTCAATCAAGGCGCTTTCCGCCAACACGAACCACCTCGACGGCCTTGACATCTCAGGTGCCATCGTCGACGAGCTCGCGGCAATGAAGAACCGTGATCTGTACGACCTAACCATTCAGGGCACGTCCGCCCGCCGCCAACCGCTGGTTCTGGAAATCACGACCAACGGTTTCGTTCGAAACGGCATCTTCGACGCCCAATACGAATACGCCACCAAATGGCTCGACGGTAAGGCGACAGGCGAGAAGGCCGAGCGCTTCATAGCGTTCGTCTTCGAGCTTGATGAGCGCGATGAGTGGCAAGAGGAATCGGCGTGGATTAAGGCGAACCCTGGCCTTGGCACCATCAAAAGCCTTGAGGGCTTGCGCCAAAACGTCTCAAAGGCCAAAGATGACCCGACATTTCTGCCGACACTTCTGGTCAAGGACTTCAACCTCATCGAAAACCAAAGCCAAGCGTGGCTTACGTGGGCTGAGATTCATAACGATGACACTTTCGACCCGTCCGACGGGTCTTTTTCTTATGCGGTGCTCGGCGTTGACGCGTCAGACACCACCGACCTCACCGCCGCATGCTTGCTGATGATGCGCCCGAACGACGAGCGCATATATGCGATGCACATGGCGTGGATTCCGCTTCGCGCCTTGGAGCAGGCGGAAACGGAAGGACGGCGCGGCGGTCGCGACGGCGTGCCTTACGACGCGTGGATCGCGCGCGGGCTTCTGCGAACGTCTCCGACGCCAATCATCGACAAGCGGCTTGTGCTCGATTGGGTGGACGAGGTGCGCGAGAAATGCGGCATCTATGCCGTCGCGTGCGGCTACGACCCGTGGCACATGCGCGACGTGCCGACGGTGGAAGCCTACGAAGGTTATTTCGGAGCCGACAACTTCAAGAAGGTCATCCAAGGCGCTCAAACGCTCTCGATGCCGATGAAGGAGCTACGCGCCCTGTACAAGGAGAACCGCGTAGTTGACAACAGCAACCCGATTGCCGAGTGGTGCCGCTCGAACGTTGCGGTGCGCAGCGACGCGAATGGAAACATCGCGCCCGACAAAAAGAACCAAGACCCGCGCAACCGCATCGACGCCTGGGCGGCGGAATGCGATGCATTCGTTGTCTTAAAAGACATGATGGACGATTTCAGAAGCATGATTGGAGGTTAAACGTGGCTAAACGAACGTCGATGTTCCGCTCAATGTTCGATGCCGTATTCCACAAGCCGATCATGCAGGCCGTGGACGGTTACTTTCAGACGTTCACGGCGTACGCGCCGCGCTTTACAACGTGGAGTGGCGGCATCTACGAAGCGGAGCTGACGCGAAGCATCATCGAGCGAAACGCCGACCACGCGAGCAAACTGAAACCCGAGGTTTCGGGAACCGCTCAGCGGTTGGCAACGCGCTCGCTCGAATGGCAGCCGAACCCATGGATGACGACGCCGCAGTTCCTGCACCGAATCTCGACGATGCTGGACGTGTGCGACACGTGCCTTATCGTTCCCATTCTCGACGGGAGCACCGAGACCATCACGGGCTACTATCCTGTCCTTCCGGGGCAGTGCGAAGCCTACGACGTCAGCGGAACGCTGTGGCTCAAGCTGTCTTTCCCTGGCGGTGACGCCACCATGCTCGAATGGTCGCGTGTCGGCGTGTTGACGCGTCACCAATTCAGAAGCGATTTGTTCGGCGACGGGACGAACGTGCTCAATCCGACGCTAGAGCTGATGCACGCGCAGAACGAAGCTGAGAAGACAGCCATCGAGCAAGGTGCGGCCATTCGCTTCATAGGTAAGATGTCGCAGAACCGCAATCCCGAAGACTTGGAGAAGGCCAGAAAGGAATTCAACAAGCAGCTCGGTTCGGCGAACGCCGGCGGCATAGCTGTCTATGACAATAAATACAACGACGTCAAACAGATAACGCCGCAGAGCTACACGGTGGACGCCGCCCAGATGGAACGCATCGAGAAGGCCGCATATCGGTTCTTCGGCTCGTGCGAAGACATCGTTATGAACAAGGCCGACGAGGAAACATACAACTCGTTCTACGAGGGTCGCACAGAGGTTTTCGCGGTGCAGCTCGGATACGTGCTCACGTGCATGACCTTCACGCCGAACGAGATCGCGTACGGCAACAGCATCATGTTCAGCGCGAACCGCCTTGAGTTCGCTAGTAATCAAACAAAGCTCAGCGTCGTCACATCGCTCTACGACCGAGGAATCATGACGGGCAATCAGGGCGCTGACGTGTTCCAGCTTCCGCATTACGAGGGCGGCGACCGCCACGTAATCCGCGGCGAGTACATTGACCTTGACTTGATAAGCGAGCACACATCCGAGCAAGCCGCCAAGGCGGCTGAGGTAAACGCAAACGTCGCGGCAATCGACGGTAAGAAGAAGGACGGTGACGACGATGCCAGCCAAGCCGAATGAGCGTCAATACAGAACAATGTCGATGGTGCTGCGAAGCCTGCCCGATGGCGGCAAGCGCGAGAAGCGCATCGAATCTGACTACTACGTCGAGGGATACGCTTCGACGTTCAATGATCCATACGTCCTTTGGCAAGACCCTTGGGACGGCACCGAGTACCGCGAGGTCATCAGCCCAGACGCATTCGTCGATACCGACATGAGCGACATCATCATGCAGTTCGACCATGTGGGCGACGTTTTGGCGCGCCAGTCGAACGGCACGCTCATCGTCGAGCCCGACGAGCACGGGCTTTTCATGGCCGCCGACCTCTCGAAATCAGAAGCCGCCCGAAACCGATTCGAGGAAATCGAAAACGGCCTTGTTACGCGCATGTCGTGGGCGTTCACCATCGGCGCGTCCGAGTATGACCGAGACACGCACACCACGACAATCACGCGCGTCAAGAAGATTTATGACGTGTCCGCAGTCAGTCTTCCTGCTGACCCGAACACCGAAATAAGTGCAAGAAACCTTCTCAACGGAGTGATTGAGGAGTCGCACGGGGAGCACGTGCGCCGCAAGAACGCGCTCGTAAAGGCGCGTGCAGTAATGGCAATCGCCACCAATTAGAAGGGAAACAAAAATGAACCTTGAAGACCTGCTGAAGGAGCTTAAGGCGCTCATCGACAAGTATTCTGCCGATGACGCCGAGCCGACCGATGAGGACGCTGCCCGCATGGCCGAGTTGACGAATAGCATCAACGAGATTCGCGCGCAGCAGACTGCGACCGCGCAGACCCGCGCCGCGACTGTCGCAGCAGCCCGGGCGGCCATCGAGAACGGCACCGCCCGTCGCGTGGATGCCGTTCCGCTGGCGCGCTCCGCCAATGTTGTCGGCGTTGGCAATGCCTACGACGTGACCGACTACGCCGCCGCCGAGCAGCGCGCGTGGGTGAAGGGCGTCGCTGAGCGCGCTGGCGTCCAGCTGGTAGAGGGCTACGCACTGACCGACGCGGAGCGCGCCGCGCAGAACCACGCCATGGAGCAGCGCGCCGCATTCAACCACACGACGAGCAACACCGATTCCGTCATTCCCGTCGAGCTTCAAAACGAGATTATCTCGCTCATCGACAACACCGCCGTTCTGTGGGGCGATATGCCGAAGCAGAACTTCCCCCATCAGTTCGAGATTATCCGCCACAAATCCATTGATGCTGGCGACGCCGCGCAGACCGACGAGGGCGCGGCACCGACCGACGATGAGAAGAACACGTTCGACACGCTCAAGTTCGAGGGCGTCGAGATTAAGAAGAGCCTGAAGATGAGCCGCCGCATGGCCGTTCAATCCGTCGCATCCTTCCAGTCTTATCTCGTAAGCGAGATCGCCGCACGACTGTCCGTTGGATGCAACGCCCATGCCCATGCGCGCCTGGCCAACGAGTCCTACGGCATGGAAAAGGCGAACAAGATTCAGACTTCCACGGCCAATGCGCTCAAGAAAGCCGACCTTGCTGGCCTGCTCTCCAAGCTCTACACCTACGGCCTCTCCACGCCCAAGGGTGCCATCATCTACGCGAACAACAACGTCATTTGGAACTACATCGCCATGCTCGAGGACGCTAACGGGCGCTCGTATTTCGTCGATGAGAAGAATGCCGACCCGTCCGTCGAAGGCCACATCTTCGGCAAGCTTGTCAAGCGCGACGATTCCATCGCCGACGGTGTGATCATCGCCGGCTACCCCGACCTGTTCAAGGGCAACGTGTTCGACGGCCCCGACGTGATGCCCTATATCGCGTCCGACGGAACTCAGAACCGCTGCTTTGACGGTTACGAGTTGATCGATTGCGGCCTTGCTGTGCCCAAGTCGTTCGCCCAGCTGACTGTCAAGACTGCATAAGGAGGTCTCGTGCCATGGCAGACAAGAAGAAGCAGAAGCAATGCATTCTCGATGCCTGCCGCGCCGCCCTGCGCATTCCCGCTTTCTGCAACGACTTCGACGAAGAGATTGCAGACGTCATCGAAGCCGCTCGCGCCGAACTGGTAGCGGGCGGCGTTCTTCCCGAGAAGGCCAACGACGACTCCGATGGCCGCATTCGCCTTGCTATCAAGGTATACGTCAAGGCCAATTTCGGCATGGACAACCCCGACGCCGAGCGCTTTATGAAGTCGTTCGATACCATGCTCACGAGCATGAGCGGCGATTCTGCGTACAACGGCGGTGATGCAGCATGAGCGGGTGGGCTGGCGTTTGCACGTTGATTGCGACCGTCTCCGAGCGCGACGAGCTTGGAGTTTCGCGCAAAAAGGAGCGTTGCCGCCGTGTGCCGTGCAACGTCTACGGCATCAGCCAGACGGCGTATTACACCGCCGCGCAAGCTGGCGTTAAGCCACAGGCCGTCATCACGGTTCGCGCGTGCGCATACAGCGGCGAAAAGCTCTGCGAGTTCAAGGGCATCCGCTATGCCGTCGATTCGGCGGTTATGTCGGGAGCCGATGACATGCGCCTAACGCTGGTCGAGAAAGTAGGCAACCGGTGAGCGACGTAATCAATATCGATGACCTCAATGAGATCATAGTAAACAGCATGCAAGAGGTCATCGACGAGGACACGAAGACCCTTGAAGGCAACGTGAAGGCAGCAGGCCAGAAGGCAACGCGCCTGCTCAAGCAGCGAAGCCGTAAGAAGAAGCGTCATGGCGGCAGCTACGCCAAGGCTTGGGCTAGTAGCGTCGAGACGGACGAAACCGGAACGGGTTGCACCGTGTACAACAAGCAAGCCCAGCTTACTCACCTGCTCGAAAAGGGTCATGCAATCAAGAACCAATACGGCAGCTATCCAGGCACGGTCGCTGGCGATCACATCATCCAAGGTGTCTATGAAGAGGTTTCCGCTGAGTTTTCGCAGGGGGCAACGAGTGAATAGCATCCGAGATTTGGCGAAACTGCTTGACGGCTTCGGCCTGCCGTGGGCTAACGGCGGGTTTCGCGACGGCGATTGTCCCGCGCCGCCGTACATAGACATAGAAGCGGGCTATGGCGAGAGCGTGAGCGCAGACAACGTGGGATGGCTTCGCTGGATGCCCTATGATGTGGCGCTTTACGTGCGCGAACGCGATTACGAGCTTGAGAAGCGGTTCGAATCGGCGCTCGATGCCGCTGAGTTTAATTACAGCAAAACGGTAACGCCGCTCGATGGTGACGAGCTGGTTGAGACGGCATACGAGATTGACGTTACCGAGGATTGAAAGGAAAAGATATGACACGAAACGGATTCTTCGGCGTGAAGAACCTGCACCTTGCGCTTTGCCCGGACGAAGCGGCTTTGAAGTTTCTCAAGCCATACCACGTGCCGGGAACCGTCGAGATCAAGGCAGCGCCGAGCGTCCAGAACGCCAAGGCTTACGCCGATGACGAAATCTGGATTGATGACAACCGTGACAACGGCGGAAACGGCACCATGTCCGTTCGCGACATGGAGTCCACGCCAGAACTTCGAAAGATGCTTGCGCTGATTTCCGGCTACGACATCGACGAAGCAGGCCACATTCTGGGCACCGCCGACAAAGACCCGATGCCTTTTGCGCTCATGTGCCAGCAGAGCGGCAAGACCGTAGGCAAGCGCCGTTGCTATCTGATGTGCAAGGCTTCCAAGCCATCCATGGATGCCAAGACCCTTGAGGAGAAGCCCGACATTACGCAGATGGATATTGATTTCGAATGGAAGCCCGTCACGCTGCCGACCGGCTGGCGCGGTTGCCATTACGACGCTTACAGCGACAATTCGGACTGGGATAAGTTCTTCGAGAAAGTCAAGGTTGACCTCACGCCTGTCGAGCTTGACGCTTCTACCGTGTTCGGGGCGGCTGAGTAGACATGGCGGACATCATCAAGATTGGCGATAATGAGTTCCCCGTTGCTGTTACGGCTTTCACGCCGATCATCTATAACGGCGAGTTTCGTTACATGAAGGAAAACGGCCACACCCGCGCGAAGGACATCAACGACGGCCTTTCCGAGATTATGGATGGCATCGCAACAAACGAGGTTCCGCCATTCCTCTCGATGGCTCAATTCTTCTGGGCTTTCTGCAAGACCGCCGATAAGAATGTTTCGGGCTTCAATGTTTGGCTTGAAACGCTACCTGAGCAGGCTTTCGACATGTCGGCAGATGAAAGTTGGTCTAGCAAGGTATGGGAGCTGATTCAGGCGAACTACTTTCGCAGCGCCACGCAAGTGGCATCCGAGGCCGCCGAGAACGCCGCTGCCGGAGCTGCCGCAGGAGCTTAAGGACGATGCAGGCGCTTTGTACATATACAATGCGCAGCAATGCGGCCTGACCATTTCCGACTTGCAATGCCTGACGTATGAGCAGGTTATGCATGTGATGGAGCTGCATGACTTCGTTAACGATGCCGTGGCGTATGCGGATGATGACAAAGCCGCATCTGACGGCGAAGCTTTCTTCTTTGGGTAAACGCAGCACGTTTGCGCACCTTTTACGGTGCGCAAATTGACGCGCTTATCGCGCACTTTGACAACATAAGGAGGTGACGGCATGGCTGTAAGCTACAAGGGCTTGACCATCAAGTTCGGCGGCGATACGACGCAGCTTCAATCTGCGCTCAAAAAGATTCAGACCGAATCGAAGGCCACGCAAAGCGACCTCAAGGATATAAACAAGTCGCTCAAGTTCAATCCTGGCAACACCGAACTTTTAGAACAGAAAGTACGCTCGCTCAATAAGGCTTATAACGAGACGAAAGACCGGCTTTCTGCCTACAAGGCGGCGCTTGCCGAGCTTGACGCTAAGAAGCAGAGCGGCGCACAGCTGACCGAGACTGAGCAGCGCCAATACGAGCAGCTGCAACGCTCCATCATGGCTTGCGAAAAGGATTTGGAGAGCTACGGTAAACAGCTCAAGGAGACTTCGAACGAAGCCGAAGCGAGCAAGGGTAAGCTTTACCAGCTTGGGCAGACAATCGAGGATAACGCTGGCAAGTTCCAAGCCGTCGGCGGGAAAATCAGCAGCGTAGGCACCAAGGCAACCGCGACGTTTGGCGGTATCGCTACCGCTGCTTACGGTGCTTTCGGCCAGCTTGAGGAGGGCGAGAATATCGCCATCAAGGGCGCTGGCGCGATCGGCGATGCAGCCGAGGAAATCCGCCGCAGCGTCAAGAGCGTTGCCGCACAAGCGCCGGGAGACTTCAACACCGTAGGCCAAGCCGTCGGCGATGTGAACACGCACTTTCAGGTGACGGGTGACGAGCTGGACGATATATCTACCAAGTTTCTCAAGTTCGCGAAGGTGACCGATTCAGACGTATCTAAGTCCGTTGAAAACGTTGCGATGTCCATGAAGGCTTGGAACGTTGACCAGAGCCAGACGGGCAACTTGCTTGATCACCTGGCTAGCGTTTCCACCGCTACGGGCGTTAGCGTCGATGCTCTGACGAGCGGCGTTAACACCAACGGCGCTACCTTTCGCGAGATGGGCTTGAGCCTGCAAGATTCGATTACCTTGATGGGCAACTTCGAAGCCGCTGGCGTTCCGGTAGATGGCATGCTCACCGGATTGAAGAAAGCTGCTGCGAACTGTGCTAAAGAGGGAACCAACATGGGCGATATGCTCAACGGTTTGGTTCAGGATTTACAAGACCCGGCCAAGCAGTCCGAAGCCACCGCAAAGGCTTTCGACCTGTTCGGCAGCAAGGCGGCAACGTCGTTTATTGACGCTGCCGAATCAGGCCGAATCAACATGAGCAACCTTGGCGGCTCCATGGACGATGCCGCAGGGTTCGTCCAGGGATTGAAAGACGAGACCACCACCGCGTCTGACAAGATGAAGGGAGCTATAAAAGAAATCACCCTTGCAGGTGCAGACATCGGCGAGCAGTTCGCGCCTGTGGTCGAGGATGCGGCAAGCGCGGTGAAGGGCTTCGGCACATGGATTAAGAACCTCACGCCTGAGCAAAAGGAGCTTGCCGCAAAGCTCATTGAAGGCGGAATCGCTTTCGGCGCGGTTGCCACGGGCGTTGGCAAAGTCGTTAGCGGCTTGCCCGCTTTCGCATCCGGACTTAAGACGGCATCGGACGGATTCAAAGCGTTCAGTTCGGTTCTTTCTGCGAACCCAATCATGGCCGTCGTCGGTCTTATTGCAATAATCGTCGGCGCAATCGTCACGTGGGTTACTACCACCGACGAGGGCAAGCAAGCCTGGGAAGGCTTCTGCACCGGCGTTCAAAACGCCTGGCAAGGAGTGTGCGATTTCTTCGGCGGTGCCGCAGAATTTTTCGGCGGAATCTGGTCTACCGTTACCGGCGGAATCCAAGGTTTCATAACGCAGGCTGGCGAAAAATGGGAAGGTTTCAAGTCTGCTTGCTCCAACAAATGGCAAGAAATAAAAGACGGAGCGTCCGAAAAATGGGAAGGCGTGAAGTCCACTATTTCTGAGAAGACTGACGGAGCCAAGGAAGCCGTTATCTCGAAGGCTTCGGAAATCGCCCAGGGAGCTTCCGAAAAATGGGAGCAGATCAAAAGCGACGCTTCCGAAAAGTGGCTGGCTTTGCAAGACGGTGCGGCAACGTATTTCGGCGGAATCAAGGACACCATACAAAACGATATGCAAACAGGACAAATGGTAGCGTCTGCATCGTCTTCTGCTCTTAAGGCAGCGCTTAACGGCGATTGGGACGGCGCGAAGCAGCAAGCGGCAACGGCATTCAACGCCATCAAGGACAACATCCAAACAAAAATGTCCAACGCGCAGACCAACGCGATCAACGCAGGCAACGCGATTGGCGAGAAGCTGGGATTCCCTGGCCTTGGAAACACGGTCGCTAACGTCTTCGGCAACATCAGAAACAGCATCACCAGTCCGATTAGCGATGCATGGAACTTCATCAGCGGCATTCCTGGAAAGATTCAGAGCGCGTTCAGCGGAATCCGAATCAGCCTGCCGCATATCAACATGCCGCACTTCAACGTCAGCTGGCGTGACATTGGTGGTGTTGTAAAGCTGCCGTCCATCAGCGTCAATTGGTACGCAAAGGGCGCATCTTTCGACAAGCCTTCGATCATCGGCGTTGGCGAAGCTGGACTTGAGCATGTCGCGCCCGATGCCAAGCTGCGCAACAGCGTCAGAGAGAGCGTCGAAGCTGGCATTTCTCGCGTGCTCGACCGCCTACGCGGTGGCTTCGGTGGCGGAGCTCAGGTGAACGTGACCGTTAACGCTACCGTTGCAAACAGCATTGATGCCTACACCACCGGTCAGCAGATCGGCGCTGGCATCGCCAGCAAGCTCAAGCAGAAGGGGGTGCCCGTTGGAGCTTAAACGTAATCGCAACCAGCGCGATAGCATCGTGTTCAACGGGCATGACCTGTCTTCGCTGGTTTCATGCCGAATCCGCCGCCCGATAATGGCGAGCGTCACGGCTGAGTTTGAGGACGCTCCCGGACGAAGCGGGGAGTATTTCAGGCGAGCGAAGCGCTCTGGGTATGATTTGCAAGTTGATATGCAGCTTCGCGCCGAGCATCGCCGAGAGGTGGAGAAGGTACGGCATGATTTGGCGGCGCTGCTCTGGTCTGACGAGCCAGCGCCGCTTTATCTGCCCGATGACCCTACGCGCTATTTGATGGCGATTGTTAGCGGCGCAACCGACCTTGACGAGATAACCGACGATTGCCCTTCCGCGACCGTTACGTTCCACATTGGCGATCCAGACTATTACGGCCAGCATCGCCGAATGGATATGAGCGACACGGCATCGTTCGCCGTCGGCGGCACGCTGCCTGCCGCTCTTACCGTGACGGCGAAGCCCGGAGCTTGCAGCTCTTGGCGCATTACCAATACCGATACGGCGGAGTTCGTCGAGGTGGTGCAGTCGTTGACGGCTTCGAGCGTCGTTCGCATGGACTTCGACAAGGAGCACGTGACCGTTAACGGCTCTGTTGCTCAACTCAACATCATGAGCGACTTTTTCACAGTCAAAGACCGTGCGCACATCAAGATTTCTAGCGGCTCTGCGGTGCTGGAATGGGAGGAAAGATGGCTTTAATAAACAAGGTCAACTTCACCCGTTTCAGCCGATTCGGCGTGAATCTCGGGCGGCTCACCTACACAGCCGCCACCCATGAGGAAGCAACCGACGGAACCGACGAGCTTAAGATCACGTGCGACGAGGATTTGACCAAGGGCGAGCGCCTTGTTTGGCTTGACCGACAAGGCGTTGTGCATGAGCATATCGTTGACGAAATCGAGCGCCTGCACGATGCCGACGGCAAGCCTTATACAAGCGTCACGTGCATCAATTCCATCAATGAGACGTGGGATGATTACATTGAGGACAAGCGACCTTCCGGCAGCGTTGCCGTTGCGCTCGCGTCTATCCTCGCTGGTACGCGCTGGGAGGTCGGCAACTGCGACCAGCCAGGCGGCGCTTCGCACACCTTCTACCACATCAGCGTTCGCGAAGGCTTGAGCGATTTGCTCAAAACCTGGGGTGGCGAGCTGGAAACCGTCATCGAGACTGACGGAGCGCAGGTAACGCATCGCTACGTGCGCGTGGTGGCCACGCGCGGAAACCAGCAAAGCCCCAAGCGCTTCACGTGGACTAAAGACTTGATTAGCATCAAGCGCAAGACAGGAAGTGCAAACCCGAAAACGAGGGTTTACGGCTACGGAAAAGGCGTTGAGACGGATACCGGCGGCTATGGCCGGCGCTTGACTTTCGGCGATATAAACGGCGGCAAGAATTACGTCGAGGATGCCTCCGCGACCGAGATTTGGGGACATCCCGACGGCAACGGCGGCATCGCGCCCGCCGTGGACGTTTACATTAACGAGCAATGCGAGGACGCGGCGCAGCTTCTTGCCGAGACGAACGACTATCTCGAGCAAGCCAAAACGCCGACCGTCTCTTATGAAGCAAGCGTGATCGACCTGTTCGCTTTCGGGCGAGATTGGGAAAGCGTTGCCGTCGGCGATTGCGTGGCGATCATCGACAAGGGCTTCTCCGCTGCGGGAATCAGGCTCAAGGGTCGCGTCTCAAAGCTGGCCCGCGACTTGGTGACCGGCGATGCCACGGTGGTGTTCGGCAACTTAACCGATGATCTGGCCGACATCTTTCAGTCAATGGCGCAGCAGCTCAAGAGCGGCAGCAATCAGCGGGCTAACTACGATGCGGCGGCTGGCACGTCCGTCTCGTGGCTCAACCAGCTCATGGCGGCGCTCAACAAGGCGTTCAATGCCGTCGGCACCTACAAGGTCGAGACGTTCGAGCTTGGCGTGATCTACTCCAACGTGCCGTTGGATGCCGCGACTGGCGTTCCGCTCAAGTCAACGTCCGGCATGTGGGCTGTCAATATCAACGGCATGGGCATCCGCCTTGCCGCAAATCTTACAAGCGACGGCCAATGGAATTGGCGAACGTTTATAACCGGCGCACAGGTGAGCGCCGATTGCATCAACGCCGGAACGATGCGGGCAGACCGCATCCGCGCCGGCCTGCTCACCGACGAGGTGGGCGTGAACTATTGGGACTTGGAGACAGGCGAATTCCAGCTTTCGCCAAATGCCAAATACGGCGATGGCGGCTGGACTGTCGATGGCGTTATCGAAGACCTGCACAGCGGCATTACGCAGAACGGAAAACACATCGATGCCCTTGGGGAAGACTTCCAGACAAGGAATAAGGAACTCGACGAGACGATAAGTACCCTCGACAAGACGGTTGACGACATCGCCAAAGACGGGATCGTCACCGAGGCGGAGAAAGCTGCCGTCAATAAGATTCTCCAGACCGTGCAGAAAGATAAAGAAGACCTATCTGCGCTACACAAATCGCTGTCGTCAAACAAAAACTTGCAGGTTCAGTTCAAGGCGCAAGTCTTAGAGCCGAGGTACAACAAAGCGTTCGGCGAGGGCGGAGCGTTCGATGTCCTGATGTCAGCCATCTCGGATGTCACAAACTGCTCAACAGCCGAGGCGCTGAAAGCCGCCATGTCGGATTATAAGAGCGCCTATGAAAGCTACTCATCCGCAGTAACGGTCTATTCGGCGGTAGCGCGACAGGCGACGAGCATAATTGCGCAAGAGGTTGCTAAGACCGATGCGGAGAAACTTGTCGACAATCTCGACGAGAGCCTCAAACAGCAAGAGATCTTCAATCGGCTAACTAACGACGGAGCAAACAAAGGCATCTACATGTCCAATGGCGAACTGTACGTCAATGCGACATACCTCAAGAGCGGAACAATCGGCGACGGTCAGGGGAAGAACTACTGGAGTCTGACGAGCGGCTATTTCCAGACGACCTATGGCGTTATCGGCGGGCTATCAATCGACAACAACAAATTGTATAGATATAAGCTCACGCTGGACTCGAATACCTCTGGCCTGTACATCGGCACGGACGGTTTCAGCGTCGGAGGCGGCACCTGCTACACGGCAATGGCCAACGGATACCTATATGGCGGCACAGCTGAGGATATTACGGGATACGTCGGATTCAACAACTACAACACAAGTAGTCGTGTATATGGTGCGCGATTGGCAGGCAAGGGATGCATTTGCCTTTTGACCGACGACTGGATCGGAGTCGGGCCATACAAGGATCGCGGCGAGTACGTCGAGTGCAAGACCGGCAGAACCGGCAGCGTCACTCTCGTTGGAAATCTACAAAGCTCGTGGACGAACATGTCGTTGACAGGAGTCTACAACGTCAGCAATCTCTGCCAAAACCTCTCGATGCACTGGACGAACTGGACTCTGAATTTCGATCACGGCCTCATGGTCACGGCACTTTAGGAGAGAAACAATGTCCAACTACAAAGTTGCGAAAGATGGCCTGGCTTTTTATGTGCAGCCGTGGATGCTCGACTATTACGCATCCAATGGCTACAAGGTTTACAAAACAGTTGAAGAAGAAGTTACGAATGTCGCTGCTGAAATCGCCAGCATAGATGTACAGCAGCCTGTGGTCGAGGAGGCTACCACCAATGGATAAAGGAATCGAATCACTTGCCGACGCGCTCGGCGCGACCGTAACCGAGCAAGAGCAGAGCATCAATGTCAAGTATGTGGCTCCAGACGAGTACACAAACGGCCAGATGGAGCAGATGCTGATTTCTCTTCAGCCGCTGCTCGACCGCCGCGACATCGTGGGCTACGCGGCGGCTCGGAATACGCGTGTTCTGCGCTCGGAGTGCATGGAATATCTCAAGCGCCGCGATGAGCTGATCTCGAAATACGGTGAGCCAGAGATTGGCGAGGACGGATCGCCGACCGGTAACTCTCGAATCAAAATCGGGTCAGAAGGCTATAAATCGTTCTGCTCAGAGATCGAGCTTTACGCGAACATCAAGCACCGTCCCAACCTTTTCAAGATTTCCTACGGCGAGGTAATCGGCAAGATGTCCGGCAACGAGATCCTTGATTGCGAATGGATGCTAATCGACGGTGATGCGTAATGAACAATCAGACTATCGAGCTTGATATCGACAAGCGCGGATGCGGAAACAACTGCATCCGCATCGCCCAGGGCGAAAACGGCGGCACCACCATCAAGGCGCTCGTCTACGATAATGGTACCGAGTTCGCGCTTGCGGGCTATACTGCCTACCTTGTGGCGCGACTGCCTGACCGCATCCATTACTACAAGGGAACAGCAACCGTTTCAGGAAACACGGTCACACACGTATGCGAGGAAAGCAAGCTCGCGTGCGTTCCAGGCTACACCGACGAAGCCTATTTCGAATTCACCAAAGGTTCGCAAACGGTGCAGACCGAACGCTTCGCGTTGGACATCATGCGCGACGCCCGCGAGGGCAACGTGCCCGCGCAATCTTGGAACAACGCCGTCGAAGCGTTAGAGCAACGCGCAGAAGCAGCCGTTTCGAAGGGCGAGAAGGCCGCGACCGACGCGACTGCCGCAGTCAACAACGCCAACGCCGCCGTGAACATCTGCAAGAGCGCGACCGCAGCCGCCAACACGGCAACCAGCAAGGCCAACGCGGCGACTAAAAGCGCGAACGACGCCACCGCAGCCGCCAACACCGCCAAAGCGAACGCCGATGCGGCAACCGATGCCGCGAAGACGGCTACCAACGCCGCAAACGCATCGAAGGACAGCGCCGACGAAGCGGCGGCAGATGCGCGCAAGGCCGCCGAGGAAGCTCGCGGCTCAATCAGCCCCGACAAGCGCATCTATCTTGCCTACGACACCGTGGGCGATACCGAGTACATCACACTAGTGGACACGGAGGATTAGGCATGGCGAAGACGCACATTGCAGACCACGAAACACTTGAGCGTGTGGCAATCGCGCTCGAATCCATGGGGGCTTCGACAGTCCCCATTTTTAATGATGAAACTGGACGCTATACGAACGCGAGTATCGCCGCATGGCTCGCAAAGATGCGCGATGGAAAGAATTATGGCGTCAGCATTCCGAAAGGCAGCTCTACCGCCTGCACGAAGACAGGCGCGAACGCTGGCATCGCCAACCCGAAGCCTGGCGTCATTGGTCGCGCGGCGGTAGACCCGTACGTCGGCCACGGCGCGTTTCTCTTCTTCGAGGTGAACGGCGGCGTGGATGCCGACGGCATGCCCTATGTCACGGCGATCGACGGCGATGGCCGTTTTAGCCGCAAGGATGACACATGGATTCTGACGCCCGTTCTCTACACGCTTGAGACCGAGACCGATGATGCAGTGAACCTCACCGTCTCGGATACGCGCCAGCTTGGCATGAAGCGCCAGCCCGCCGCGCTGCTTCCCAACGGGGCGCAGCGTCCCTACATGCTTTATGCGAAATACGCCCTCTCGGTCGATGCCGACGGCAAGCCGCGCAGCGTGAGCGGCGCACCCGTGAAAACGCGCAGCGTGAGCCACGACGGCGGTGTTTCGCTCATGAAGACGGCCACCACAGGCGACGCGCTCAAGGTCGCCGCCGATGACTGGTACGTGAAGGCGATGTTCTTGCTCAAGTACGCTACCAAAAATAGTCAGAGCATCTTCACTGGATGCACGGCCTACGATGTGACCACCGCGCCAACCGTTGCCGAGAGTAATACTACGCGCGTGGTCATCGCGAAGGACAAGGCCGACCAGATCATAGTCGGCTCTGCGATGATGCTCGGCACGCACACGGGGGACAGCACCGACCGTGGCTATAGCTATAACTGCGACATCTTCGACGGCGCTAAGGTCATCAGGAAGGTCGCCGTCGATGCTTCGAACGTCGCGATCTACTTCGATGTCGCGACGCCGTTCAATACCGCTACCACCTACCAGCTCGCTACTGCTCCGTGGAACACGGGCGCATGCGACATGGTTGAGGGAGACGGCTCGCCGACGAGCTGCGCCGATTCCAAACAGCCGTTCGTCATCCAGGGCGTCGAGCTTGGCTTGGGCATGTACGAGGTTCTTGGAAACGTGCTCATCCAATACACAGGCAGCGGCACCATCGTGTGGGTCAATCCCGACACCAAGAACGAGAAGTCTGGCAGCATGCCAGATTCGGCGCTAAACGCTGGCGCGTTCCCTGGCCCCGCTGGCGAAGGCTGGAACTACGGCCTTTACCCGAAGACATTCCACGGCTTGATGATGCAGCAGGGAACGGGCGCGTCAACGTCCGTCGGCATCTGCGACGGCAACTACAAGGTCGCGGACACCACCGTCGGATGGCGAGAGTGGCTTTCTCTCGGCTACTTGGGGTACTGGGGCGCTGCTGGCCTTTGGTGCGTCGACGGCTACAACGGCACCGGCAGCGCCTGGTGGAACGTCGGCTCGCGCCGCTCTGCAAATGGTCGCTCAAGGGGTGAAGCGGCGTAAGCCGCGAGGGGGCACAAGCCCCCTTCTGTAGGCAAAACAGGGATTCGCGGTGCGCGGGCTGTCATGTTCTCTTGGCTTTCTCTCGGCAACTTGAGGAACAGGGGCAATGCTGGCCTTTGGTACGTCAACGGCAACAACGGCACCGGCAACACCAGGTGGAACATCGGCTCGCGCCTATCTGGAAAAACTAACAACCAGCTGAACACTTCCGCCGCGACTACCCGCCGTGCTGGCAACGAGCGGGCAATGGCCTGGGTCAACGACTGAAATGGCTTTAAGACCACTGGGACAGTAGCCGTGTCGGCGACCTCTCAGACAGCATCCAGAGAGAAACGGTCTGAACAATTGAAGAGTTATTGCAAAGGGCTCCGCATCGACGGAGCCATTATTAGTAGAGCCTACGAATCGTGGCTCGTCGCGCCCGCTGGCAAGAAGAACGCCTGGCGCGTGCCCGACGAGCACGGCAGCGCCGAGTCGCTTATTGCAGAAATCGAGAGCGAAATCGCATCGCGCACGCTCGCGCTTCGGCCCATCAAGCGCTACAGGCACCGCGAACCGACAAACGGCAAGCTGCGCATCATCGGCGTCGAAAGCGTCAAGCAGCAGATTTGCGACTACGTGGCCATCGAAGCGCTAAGCGGGCTGCTGCGTTCTAAAGTCGGCTTTTGGCAGGTCTCCAGCGTGAAGGGAAAAGGCCAGCTGATGGCTGCGAATGCCGTGAGCCGCTGGGTTCAAGAGGGCGGTTACTTCGTCCATCTCGACGTTCGCAAGTGCTACCCGTCTATCAAGGCCGATGTGATCATGCGCATCCTTCGCCGCTACGTACGAAGCCCCGACGTGCTGTACCTGTGCGAAACGCTGCTCGCAACCTACGGCGGCGGGCTGGAGATCGGCAGCTATTTCAGCCTGCGGATGGCGCAGTTTGTTCTTTCGTTCGGCTATCACGCCGTGGAAGGCATGCGCAAGGTTCGACGAGGTTGCAGCGTCCCAATGGTGACGCATCAACTCTGGTACGCCGACGACATCTACCTGTTCAGCCAAGACAAGCGCAACTTGCGAAGCGCGGCGCGGCAGCTGCAAAGGCTGCTGCTCAAGAATTTCGGCCTTCACGTCAAGCCGTGGAAGATCTGCCGAGTCGGCGACCAGGAACCAGTCGACGTCGTTGGCTTCACAGTTCGCCGCAATCGCGTGACGCTGCGACCGACGCTATTCCTACGCGCCTGCCGAGCTTTCCGCAAATACCGGCGAAGTCCGACGCTTGGGCGCGCTAGGCGCGTGTGCAGCTATTGGGGCTGGTTTAGAAACACAGATTCGCTCGCTTTGATTGCGCGCAACGGATTCGACAAGACCTTCAAACAAGCAAAGCGGCACGTGAGCGCCGCAGAGAGGAAGAGACATGAGCTATCAGACAGTGTCCGCCACGCAGCCTGACGCGGTGCTTATCGAAGCCCGCGCGGACGGCGCGTGCGCCGACGTTTGGCTTCGCAAGAACATCGAGAAGGACGTTGCAGATAACGGCCCCGATGCTGAGAAGTCAATCGAGTTTTATAAGGCCGACGAGCTTCATTTCGTCAAAGTCGGCGTGCCGACCGTTGATGAGGTGACGGCGGCGTTCGACGAGCTGTGGGAAGCGCACGAGGATGACGGGCTTACCGACGCCGAGCGAATCGACGCGCTCATGGCGCAGCTCAAGGCAACCAACGCCGCGCTCGATGACACGAACGCCGCGTTGCTCGAAATCGGCGATTTGGTAGGCGGTGAGTAACGGTGGCAAAGATCTACTACGAAGCCGTGAAGAGCGGCAGACGAACGCTTGAGAGCGTTCCGAAACGGTGGCGCGACGCAGTGGCGGCGATGCTCGAAGCAGACAAGAAAGACGACCAGGAAGGTTAAAGATTATGGACTTTACTGCAATCTACACGTTCACCGACCAGCAGATTTGGGCAATCGCTGGCGCGTCCCTGTTGATGCTGTTCGACATGATTAGTGGCATCATTTCCGCCATCATGAACCATCAGTTCAAGAGCTCCACGATGCGCACTGGGCTTGGGCACAAGGCCGTGTTGGCGCTTATCATCCTGCTCGCGATGTGCATCGAGATTCTGAGCGCTCACGTCGCTGGCCTTGGCTTCGGCGGCGTGACGGTGTACGTCGTATGTGTGGCGATCATCGTAATGGAGGTCGCCAGCATCCTCGAAAACCTTTGCAAGGCTTACCCCGATATCGCGAGCCTTCCAATCATGAAGATTTTCGAGCACGCCGATGCCGAGGCGGCTACCGCGAAGGTGATTGCCGATGAAGCATCTAAGCGCGGCTAGGTTGAAACTCGCAATCGCTTTGCTGCTCGGTATTGCCATCGGCTTCGCGGCGTGGTTCGGTGTGACGCTCGACCACGTGCAGGCCGACAGCTCAAGCGCCGCCAAGAGCTACGAGCGCGGCTACAGCGACGGCGTGCAAGACGCACAACCCATCATCGACAAACAGGCAAGCACACAGAAGAGCGGCTATATGCCGCTCTTCTTGCAGAAAGACCCCCAATGGGTTTCTTGCGCCTACAGCGACGAAACCATTGGCACGTACGGCTGTGGGCTCACGTGCGCCGCTATGGCTCTGAGCTACGAGAACAGCGTTATCGTCACACCAGACTTGCTTTCGAGCCTTGTTGGCGAAGCGTGCCTTACCGACCGTGTGAACGACATGGCAAAGTTCACACAGCTGCTCCATGACCGCTATGGCTTCGACCGCGTTGACACGTTTTGGGACACCGATACGGCGCTCGGATACGTCGATGACGGTTGGATCGTCTTCGCTGGCGTGAGCGGAACGCTTGGCGAACGCAACTACGGGAGCCACGTCGTGATGCTGTGGCGCAGAAACGATGACGGTACCTACGCGATGCGAGACCCCGACGATGGGGTGAATTCAATCAAGACATGGACGAGGGAAGAGCTTAAAGCCGTCGGCTTCGGCTCTTTCAACGCTTTGAGAGGTGATAAACGATGACTATGAAGGGCATCGACATTTCAGACTATCAGCGCGGGCTTGACCTCGGCGCAATCGACTACGATTTCGTTTTCTGCAAGGCCACAGAAGGCACGAACATCATCAACGACACGTGCGACCCGTTTGTCCAGAAGGCAATCGGGATGGGCAAGCTCTGGGGATTCTACCATTTCATGGGAAAGGCCGACCCCATTGCACAGGCGGACTTCTTCTATGAGAACTGCAAGAACTATTTCGGTCGCGGCGTGCCGATGCTCGATTACGAAGATTATGGCCGCATTGGCACAGATAAGGCAAAGCAGTTCCTCGACCGAATCTATGAGCTTACCGGTGTGCGCTGCATAGTGTATATAAGCCGAAGCGTATGCACAGAGGAAGATTGGCGCGAGATTGCGCCGAATCACGGACTTTTTGTGTCGCAGTATGCCAATAACAACGTTACCGGCTACCAGGATTCTCCGTGGCTTCCTTCTGGCGGCTTCGGCGCGTGGGAGACATGCGTCCTGCATCAATACACGTCTCATGGTCGCATCGACGGTTACGGCGGCAACCTCGATCTTGACATTGCATACATGGATGCCGATGCTTGGGCGCGATACGTCAAGCCCAGTACGTGCAACGCGCAGTATGCAGCATCCAATACGCCAAGCGGCAGCGCCGCCGACATTGCGGCTGATGTGATGCGCGGGAAGTACGGCAATGGCAACGAGCGCAAGGCCAAGCTCGGCGCTCGATTCGACGATGTTCAGAATCTTATCAACCGCGCCGCGACCGCAAGCGCTGACGACCTCGCGAGCGACGTTCTTAACGGGGTTTTCGGCAACGGCGATACTCGCCGCGCAATCCTCGCAGACCGTTATGACGATGTTCAGGCTCGCGTGAACGAGCGCGCCAATAGCGTTGACATTGACGCTCTTGCACGCGCCGTGATTCGCGGTGAGTACGGTGATGGCGACGCTCGCCGTTCCGCCCTGGGAAGCAACTATGATGCCGTTCAGAAGCGCGTGAACGAGCTTCTGGCATGAAGGACGAAGCTAGCTGGGGCATCGGCGTTGCGGCTGGCGTGCTAGTCACGCTATGCCTTCTACCGTTCGTGCCTATCTTTTGGGCAGTATCGAAGTTGACGAAATAAAGAGCAAAGCCCGCACCCTGCAAAGGGGTGCGGGCTTTTTCTGCGTTTCATGCATGCTTCTCCATATCGGCGGCAACGAGCTTCTTAAGGTACTCGGTGGTGTTCGGTTGGCTCTTTAGCCACTGATACATGACCTCATCGTCTTCATTGGGATAAAACCGAATAGTGAGCTGCTTCACCGACTTCTTGCGGTAGGCCGATACGGCGCGCTTCTGCGAATCGTAGACCATTATTTGCCACCTTTCCTGCTTCTGAGCCATCTCATAACAAAGATGGTTGCCAATGACGCTGCAACTGCAATCAAAACCGTTTTCATCGCGATTCTCCTAGTGTAAAATCGTTGGTGGCGGGGCACCGCTTTCGCGATGCCCCTTTGACTCAAGACCTCTTCGAATGCTTCCCGGCTTTGTGAGAGGTCTTTTCTTTTAGGGCTTGGATTGCCGTTTCCGCTGCTACTGTAACCAGGCTGCTTATCACGGCTACTGCCAAGTCCTTCAAAAACTCGTCCATTTGAACCACCTCCTTTCCTCTTGACGTCTATTATTATAGGGTAGACCATAGAGAAAAGCAAGCAGATATTTGGGATTGTTCAGTCATTTTTTATTGTTTGATTCACAGAAGGTCACGATGGCAAACCAATTGCGTGTTACCTTGATTTCAACTGAGTTGGCATATATTGTGTTCGCAGTAAGTGGCTTCTGCTCCACCACATGTTCAATCGCAGGTTTGGAAACAAGCCTGCGATTTTTTATTTGCGGCGCGGGATTGAACCCCGCGAGTGTTCAACGGCCCAGTGGGCTGTTGAATGAGGAGGGCGAAGCCCGACGAACGAAGACATGCGCGCAGCGCATGGATTCTCGATCCCCTAGGCTCTGCCATCGGAACATTAGACGGACCCCTTTAGGGTTCGTCTTTTTTGCGCTTGAGGACAAATCAGCAAATGATACGGAGACAGAGCCGGTGTTACCAAGCGCGGAAAGTGACACCCCCCTGCCTTATTATTGGTGATGCTTATCGAAAACGCCGCTCCTTCCCATCTCGTCCCCGCGCGCGAAATAGCCGCCGACGACCGGCCGCACAACGCGCTGTTCCTCTGTATGCTCCTGGCCATCACGTGCCGCGAGCTTTCCGCCACCGACGACGTGGCCACGTTCGAGATCACGTGCGCCGACACGGGCATCGGCATGAGCCCCGAGTTCCAGCAGCACGCGTTCGAACCGTTCGCGCAAGAGGCGAAGGCGGGAACCAGCACGTACACGGGGTCGGGCCTGGGCCTTGCCATCGTGAAAAAGCTGGTTGAGCAGCGCTTCCTCGGGCGGCGTGAAGATAGAACGCCACCTTGTACGTGGGCGTCTCGGCTTGCGGAATGGATGAAGCGGTTGCGTCGCTGGCAGACGCGCTGTCGGCAAGCGCGGGCGCAGGCCAGCAAAATGCCAGGCAGATGACAAGCAGCAGAGACAAAGCGCGCAAGGGGTATGCGTGGGCAATACGTTCCATAGCGGGCCCTTCCTATCGTCGGCAGGCGACGAGGTTGGGTACGGCCTGCGGGCAAAGTGCACCGGGCTGCGGCGTTCGGGGCTATACTGGTGCGCTGTTGCATTTGCGCCGGAAGCGGCGCCGAACGGAAGGATTCGCATGCTTGCATTGCACGTACTGGCCAGCGGAAGCTCGGGAAACGCCGCCGTGGTGGAAAACGTTGTCACAGGCGCGGGCGTACTCATTGACTGCGGCATATGCAAACGCGACTTCCTTTCCCGCTGCGACCAGGCCGGATTCGACCCTGCGCGCATCGAGGCCGCTTTCGTGACGCACGAGCACGGCGACCACGTCAAGGGCCTTGGCGTGGTGCTGCGCGGCCTGGCGAAGCTGGGTTGCCAGCCACCCATCTACGTGGCGCGCGGCTGCGTGGCGAACAGCGATGCGCTGGCGAAAGTGGCCGAAGCGTTCGAGGTGCGCGAACTTGCAACCACGGCGAACGCGGGGGCTACCGCAAGCGCGGACGGATCAGCGAAGGCCGCGGCGGGCGCAAGCGTCATCGAGGCCGCGGGGGTGCGCGTGATCCCGTTCGTCACCAGCCACGATGCGGCCGCGTCGTTCGGCTTCCGCATCGAGGACGCCGCCGACGGCGACGCTATCGGCTACCTGACGGACTCGGGCGTGGTCACGCCCGCGGCGCACGCGGCGCTGGCCGACGTGCGCATCCTGGCGCTTGAGAGCAACCACGACCCGAAGATGCTGGCCGCAGGCCCCTACCCCTACGTGGTCAAGCAGCGCATCGCGTCGGACGCCGGGCACCTGTCCAACGGCCAGGCGGCCGCCGAGCTTGCCGCGCTGGTGTCCGCAAGCCGCGCCGCAGGCCAGCGCGAGCCGCAGACGGTGGTTGCCATGCACATCTCACAGAACAACAACGAGTATTCCCTGGCCAAACGCACGCTTGAAGCCGCACTCGCCGAAGCCAACTGCGCCGCCGACGTGCTGTGCGGCTACCAAGCCCGCCTCACCAGCGTGCGATAACGGACGCAATCGCGGTTGCCCCTTGTCGCGCACGCTTCGGGAAGATGGTGACGCGCCCTTCAGGCGCTATCGATTTGGGGGCTGTATCAAAAGTGATTTCGATACAGCCCCCTACGGGTTCAACCTGCGGGACCCGACAAGGTGGGACAAAGGGACTGTCCCTTTGTCCCATTTTCCTGCTCTACAGGCTTTCGCGGAAGATGGTGATGATTTCTTCGCGGGTGAGTTTGCGGTAGCCGCCTTCCATGACGAACGTGGCGTCGGCCAGCGTTTCCAGCATGGACTCGTCGCAGCCCAGCTCAGCGAGGTTCATGACGCAACCGATCTCGCGCATCCACGCTTCCATGGCGTCGAGACCCGCGGTGGCCAGCTGCTCGTCGGCTTTGCCCGCGGCATCAATGCCCCACACGTTCTGCGCGAAGCGCGCGAACTTCGGCAGGCCCGCACCCATGATGTAGCGGTAGTACGGCAGCGCGACGGCGGCCAGCGTCATGCCGTGCGTAGCGTCGGTGACGGCGGACACGGCCTGGCCGAGCATGTGCACTTCCCAGTCCTGCGCCTTACCGCAGCCCACGAACGTGTTGAGCGCCCACGTGGCCGTCCACATAATGTTGCTGCGCGCCTCGTAATCCTCAGGGTTTGCCACCGCCGCGCGGCTTGCCTTCACCAGCCCGCGCATGAGGCCCTCCATGATGTAGTCGGACGTGTTGTCGTCGGTACCCGAGAAATACTGCTCGGTAATGTGGTTCATGATGTCGAAGATGCCTGCGACCATCTGGTATTTCGGCAGGCTGTACGTGAACTCGGGGTTCATGACGGCAAATTTCGGCGCCACGTCGGTGCTGAACACGTGGCCGATCTTCAGGTTCCGCTCGTGGTTCGTGATGACCGAGCCGCCGTTCATCTCCGATCCGGCGCCGGCCATGGTCAGCGTGATCTCGTGGTAAGGCCGCGCTGCCGGCTGGATGCGGGTTCGATAACGCCACCATCGCCACGGTGTGGGCCGGCATCGCCGCGGCTCACTACGACTATTTCCGCTATGGTGACCTGCTGTTTTCCGTCATCGAGACCAACGTGGGCGCCGACAAGCTGCGCGAGTTCAAGCGCGGGTACTACCAGATTCTGGAGCCGTTTTCCCAGCAGCTGGCCGACGTGCTGCACATTGCGCCCGAGCGCGTGGAGGCTTTCACGAACACCATCCACTTCCACGGCGTGGGGCTGGCCGGGTCGTGCCTGAACAACCCTGTGGTCAAGCAAGTAGTGGCCGAGCTGGGCGTCACGCCCACCGCAATCGATTTCCAAGCCGAAATGCGCGACTTCGTAGCCATGACATTGGCCTGGCACCAGGAGCATCCGGCGAAATAGCCGGCTTTTCACCCTTTGCTGCCAAAAATAATAGCAACTTCAAGCAGCCTTGGCTTCGGGGCGAGATTCATGCAACAAGTTCCACCCAGAAAACCAATCCACGTGACCAGCTTAAGCCACCAAGCCAGCCATCCGGCTACCCCCTGGCTTCCCCCTCGTCCCAGGGGTGCGAGGTGAGGTGCCAGCCTCCGCAGTAGGGGCATTCGTAGATGTGCAGGCCGCGTTTGCCGCGGCGCTCGCACCAGGCAAGGTTCTCCTGTGCCTCGGCACGCGTGGCGTAGCGGTTCTTCGAGTCGCAGGCTTTGTAGCGCTGCGCGGCATCGTGCTCGGCCGCCGCTGCGGCGCGGCGCGAATCCTCGCGCGCGAACGCATCGTCAAGCGAGCTGAAATCACCCAGTGAATCGAAATCGCTCAACGCGGCGTTGAACTGGGCTTTCTCCTTCGCCCATGATGACCGATTCTTCTTCGACGCCATTTTCCGCCCCCCATCAAGCTCTTGCTGCCGCCACTATCTTACGCGCCAAACCCCTCGTAAAGGTGCCAACAATTCCAAAAATCGCTCATGTATGTGATTTATCACGAACCGCCGCAGTATCAAGAAAAGTTGCAAACTCCTGAACTGGGGAAACGCAACGCCATATCGCGGTTTACCTTACGAGCACGCAACAAATCACATACATGAGCGATTTTTCGTTTTCGACCCCAGCGCCAAGCGCCACGCAGAGCCTGAACGGTTTGGGAAAGCGGTTCAGAAGCCCCGCAAGCGCGTTGGGCAATGTGGTTGCGGGGGTTTGGACCACATGTTGCAGCTCTTTGCGCAGAAGCGATGCGCTGCAGGGCCTTTCGCGCAACAAACGCCCGACCCCAGGCCAGGTCATACGCACAAACCTTGCACGCTGCAAGCAGACGCCGCAGCAACTTCCGATTGCAAACAAAATGCGCCCGCGTGCACGGGGTGGCACGCGGGCGCATCATGTAAACACTTGCGAGGCTTCGGTTCTTGCTTCTCGCTTTTCGTCTTGCTTCTCGGTTTTCGCTTTCCGCTATTGCTCGAAATCGACGTCCTTGCTTTCGCGGAAGAACAGCAGCGCTACCAGGGCAACTGCAGCCATACCGCCCATGTACCAGCCAAGCGCTTGGATGCCGAACGTCATGACCAGGGCCGATGCGATGGTCGGGGCGAACGCGCCGCCGGTGATGGCCGCCAGGTTGTAGCTCAGGCCAGCTCCGGAGTAGCGCACCTTCGCGGAGAACAGCTCGGGCAGGTAGCTGCCGCAGGGGCCGAAGATCGTGCCCATGCAGGCGAACCCGACGCACAGGAACACCATGATGGCGGCAACGTTATGCCCGCCCAGAAGCAGCGGAGCCACGAACGAGAACACGAGCGTGCACGCATTGCCCACCAGAAGCACCGGCTTGCGGCCGCGCTTGTCGGCGGTCAGGCAACCAACCAAGATGAACCCGGCGAAGAACACGACCGACACCATCTGCATGCCCAGGTACTGCTGCTGCGTGAAGCCGAGCGTCGAAGTGCCGTACGAAAGCGACCAGGTGCCAAGCACGTAGAACAGCGTGTACGTGATGGACATCGTGCAGGTGCCAAGCACCACGCGGCGCCAATGATGGCACAGGTCGCGCAGCGGGGTCTTCGTGGTGCGCTGCTCGGCGGCGGCCTTCTGGTAGACCGGCGTCTCGCTCATGCGCAGGCGCACGACCAGGCCGACGATCACCAGCAGGCAGGAAAGCAGGAACGGGATGCGCCAGCCCCAGGCAACCATGGCGTCGGCGGGCAGCATCGTGTCAAGCAGCAGGTTCACGCCGTACGCGCAGAAGAAGCCGATCGGGGCGCCCAGGTTCGGGAAGCTGCCGAACAGCGCGCGCTTGTTGGTCGGCGCGTTCTCGGTGGCCACCAGCGCGGCGCCGGACCACTCGCCCGCAAGGCCAAGGCCCTGGCAGGCGCGGCAGACGTACAGCAGCACGACCGCGGCCGGGCCGAGCACATCGTAGCCGGGCAGAAGGCCGACGCAAAACGTTGCGGTGCCCATGAGCATCAGGGCTGCGACCAGGGTTTTCTTGCGACCCAGGCGATCGCCGAAGTGCCCGAACAACAGGCTGCCGAACGGACGGGCCAGGAAGCTGACGGCGAACGTGACGAACGCCAGCAGCGTGGCCAACACCGGGTCGGACTTCGCCACGTCGGTGAAGAAGATCAGCCCGAAGTAGCTGGCGGCGGCGATGGAGTAGCAGTAGTTGTCGTAGAACTCGATGGCTGTGCCGACCATGGACGCCACCATGACCTCAAGCGTGGAGTCGCGCTTCACGCCGGGCGCGGGCGCGGCAACCGCGCCAGCGGACGCGCCCGCCACCGCTGCGGCGGGCTTGCCGCACGGGGCCATGGCCATCATGCTCCGGCGCGCGCCGGATGCTTGCGCGCCTTCATCGGCGCGGCAACCGCTGCCTGCCGGTGCGCCGGCAGCAGCGCCGGCGAAGGCGGATTTTGCGCCGCCCATGCTTGCGAGCGTGTTTTTCACCCCTTCGAACAGGGGCTTTCGTGTTGATGGATTCGCCATTTCCTTGCCTTTCCTCTATGCGACGCCCTGAGGGCGCCGCCGCTTCCCGACGACCGATCCCGTCATCATCGGAAGTTGTTTGAGAAAAACGGCGCGGCTGGTTCGGCGAGAAATAAGCAGGCTGTGTGTGATGGCAGTATGCTAAAAGGGAATGCCAACGTTGCGGGGAGCAACGCTGCGCCGCGTATCGGCGCAAAAAGAAAGCCGGAGGCCGTTTTTCTCAAACAGCCTCCGGCGTGCAGGACCATCAGCTGCCCGAATTAGGGTTCGGGCAGCAACTTCGCAACCCGGACCCTACATAATCAACAGGGTGGTAATCAGCAGGGTGTGCAGGTTGGTGCAGGTCATCATACTTCCTAACGTTTTGCTGGCGGCGCGGCGCTGCGGCCATTTGACCAGCGGTTTTGCATCTTGCGATGCAAGGTTTCAAGCGCCGGGGCGCTCGGTTGAAAGCCCGTTGCTTTCAACGCGCTCTATAATCGTCCTTTCACCGCAAACGTCAACCCACAACCGACGCATCGTCACAAACCCTTGACATTTCCTAGAAGAGCACTTGGGTTTTAGGGAGTAGATAGCTGCAACTATCCAGAAGCCGTAGGGGATTTCGGCCAGAATTTCGGTTTGCAGCCGAGACTGTTCCGGCCTTTGCCAATGATTTCGGTTACAACTGAAACTACCTTCGGAATCTAGAAAAGTTTCGACTACAACTGAAACTTTTCCAGATTTAACTATCGTTTCAGTTGTGCCTGAAACTATTTTCATTTCCGGCCATAGTTTCAGGCATAGCTGAAACTATTGAAAGGCATTCCGCTGGCGTAGTCATTCAGCACGGGCAATCGGATTATCTACGAAGCCAGCCGCATCGTTCAAACGCTATCGTAACTTTAATGGCGTTTGCGTTACGACAACATACTCCATTGACCCGGGTTTATGCATCCAAGAGCAACGTTTCCTTAGGCGCAACCGCCAAATAAGCAACCAGCTTCGCCAGCAATCATCACTGTCAAGCAAACGAATAGCGGTGAAAATTGGGAGTTGCACTCCTAATTTTCACCGCTATTTAGCTTCCCAGGACAGCTAGGTTTATATCGCCCAGACCGGAATGGCCTGGACGTTGCGAGTAATCATGTACGGCTCAGCACTTAGGCATACCACGTTGCCGAAGCCAACCTCGTAGCCGGTCAACGCCTCAAGGCACGAGAAATTCTTCACCGCGTCACTTCCTACCATAGCTGCTTTTTTAATCTCGACGGGATGCAAAACGTGCCCCTGCTGAATCACCAGATCGATTTCCCGCTTCTTCGAATCGCGGTAGAACCACACGTCATGCATGTTTGCCCCAGCGTTCATATAGCTTTTCAAAACCTCAGAGACAACGAATGTTTCGAAAACATGCCCCGCCACAGCGCCCACCTTGAGCTGTTCGGATGTTGTCCAGCGCGTCAGATGGCACACCAGCCCCGTATCCATAAAATATAGCTTAGGCGTTTTGGTGAGGCTTTTCCCGATATTCGGCCAAAACGGCTCAACGATACGCACGATATTCGACGCTTGTAAAACCGAAAGCCACGAATCGACCGTCTTGCGATCAACGTCGATGTCGTTGCTAATGTCAGAAACGTTGAGCAGCTGCCCCGACCTTGCTGCACATGCAACCATGAAGCTGTAGAACTTCGCCTCATCCTTGACGTTCACCAGGTCGCGCACGTCGCGCTCGAGATACGCGCTCACGTAGTCAGCGTAATATGCATCCCAATCGACCTCGGGGTTTTGCAGCTCGGGCATCGACCCCCTGTGGATGGCCTCCCATATGTCGAAGCCTTCCGGGAGCGAGGTAATGTCCGCAGATTTCACTTTGTGGGGAACGAATCCATTCGGTGCTTCGGCGACGCCCAGCAGCTCGCGCAAGCTTAAAGACGGCATCTCGATGATGCGGATGCGGCCGGCAAGCGATTCGCTTACGCCCTTCATCAGATGATACGTTTGCGAGCCGGTAAGGATTATCCGACCCTTTTCCTGCGACTGATCGACCACCCATTTGACAGCCGAGAATAGTTCGGGCACGCGCTGCACCTCATCAATTATCAAAGGAAGCTCTCGCGATTCGAAAAACAGCATAGAATCCTGCTTGGCCAGCGAAAACAGCCGGAGGTCTTCCATGGAGACATAATCGAAAGCGTCGCCGAAACGCTGTTGGAGCATGGTGGTCTTACCCACTTGGCGTGCGCCCGTCACCAGCACGACTTTGCCCTGCTTGAGCGTTTTATCGACGGTCGCTTCGACTTCACGATGCACGTACATGAAAGCCTCCTTGCTGCATCGATTGCTTACGACCATACAGTATAGCGGTGAAAATTGGGAGTTGTACTCCCAATTTTCACCGCTATAAGACCGTGTAAACAAAGTCGTTCTCCCGCAACGCATGTCGTAAGAGGACGGCCTTGAGACGAGTTTGCCGGAAACCCGCTATGATTGGTTCGCATTCAGGCACTACGCCCTGGCTGCGGCCGTTACTAGCGTACGCATGCGCGAAACTTCCGCGAGCATACGTTTTGATTGGTCATCTCGCAGTATGAATGGATTTTCGGTTGCGTTTTCCCAGTTCAAACGATTGCAGTAAGTTCTGGCATAGTAACAATTCGTGTTAAAACGCATACTCGCGGAAGTTTCGCATCCCTGGACGCTATTCCGTGGGTTTTACGACCGTGAGCTGCATTTTGAACGGGGTGACGCCGCGCACGCTGTGGGGGCTGCCGGCGGTCATGACGATGGACTCGCCCGCGTTCAGCTGGTGCGGGATGTCGTTGACGGTGATCTCGCCGGTGCCTTCGAGCACGGTGATGAGCGCGTCGCCCGGCGCGGCGTGCGAGGACATGCCCTCGTCGGCGTCGATGGCGAACACCGTGACCTTGCAGCCCGGCGTCTGCGACAGCGTGAGGCTGTTCACCTTGCCGGACTCAAGCTCCACCAGGTCTTTCAGGCCGAAAACCTTGCCGTGCTCAACGTTTTTGATGAGTTCTGCCATGATGATTCCTTTCGTTATCCGCGCCGTCTGCTGGCGGCGTTGTTGGTTTTGCTTTGCGAGGTCACGGTTACCATAGGGGGGGGTAAGACAAGCTCCAATGGCGACCGGAAGGGGTCAGCTGCGAGCATCCGGAGGCGCCTTGGGGAACGCGCTTTGCGCGGGGCACGTGCCCGAGCCTTATTCCAGCTCCTCCACCTGACAAATGATCTGTCTCTTTGTCAGGTTTTGCTACTGTTGCGCGTTGAGTTGCAGGAGTTTGAAGCCGTGGTCGTCGGCGCCTTCGACCGCGTGCAGGACGTGCGCCGGCACGCGCAGCACCTCGCCTGCGGCAAGCGTCACGCGCGCGTCAGGCAGCACCACGCATGCCATGCCCTCCACCAAGTAGTACAGCGTATCGCCGAAGTATTCCTCCTCGCTGACGCTTTCGCCCGGGGCGAACGCCAGCAGCGTCAAGTCGAACCCGGCGTTGCGCGTGAGCGCCATACTGGATACTTGACCTGGGCGAATATCAATGAGCTGCGCCAGCGATTGCGCGGATTGCGTCGGCAAATTCCTCAGCGGCATGAAACCGCCTCCTTTCGCTTTGAGCCCTATGAGGGGTATGAAGCATTCAGAAACTCGCAAGAATGGCCACTCTTGGACGGTTTTTCGAGAAGCTGAATTGCGAAGGACGATTCGACCACGGTTTTGCGGCCATTGGCTTCAGCTGCCCATCTTTTTGTCCATTATTCCCACTCATTGGCTTCCATTCTGTTGGAAACAGAACAAAATGATACGCCCCACAACGGCGTGGCATTCAGATTGTCGATTTTTTGGCAAACAGTGGCCATTTTGCCGACAACCTGAATGCAACTGCGCCGTTGCGACAGAAGACACGCGATTGCAACCCGCGTAGGTGCGCGGGCGTGCGCACCTACGCGGCAACATTGCAGCACTCACACGTAGTAGAGGAACGATCGCAGGCGCTCTTCGACGTTTTGGTCGAGCGCGCCGTCGAACGCCAGGTGCAAAAGCGGGGCCTTCGCGGGAATGCCCTTCAGGCGCAGCATGATGTCGACGTTCTCGTACGTAGACGCCACCTCAATCACGCCGTCCGCGCGGTCACCGATTTCCACCGCCTTTGCGTAGCGATAGCGCGCGTTTGCGCCCGCGAACTGGCCTAACGCATCAGTTGCCACCTGGCGCAACCCGTTGAATCCAGAGGAGTCCGCAGCAGTTTCACACCGACCGTCAGAATCAGACCGCTCGAATTCGCCCCCCGAATCGCGAAGGGCCGCACAGCGGCACGCATACGGGGACGCCGCCCCCAGTGCGTCCGACACCTGCGCCATCATATCGGCAAGGCGGGCAAGCAGCGCGCGCCACTCGTCCTGCGGAAACGTACGCTGCTCGGCGCCGAACAGCGGGTTCACTTGCACGTCAGCGCCAACCTCAAGCGGACCGGTTTCCAAAGCCGCCGCGGCAGCGCTGTGGTCATGCGAGCCGTCGCACCCGCCGAGCGCGTTCGCGCAAGCGGCCTCGCAACCAGAGGCCAACGCCTGCACATCGGCGATGGTGAGCGCCTGGTCGTGATCGGCAAGCGCAGGAGCGGGAGCCGTTACCGCAGGCACGCTGGCGGAGGCAGAAGGCGCGGGCACATCAACGAGCGCGGCCGACGAACGCTTCGCGTCGACAGCCGAATCCTGCGCCGACGCGGAAGGCGTTGCCGCGGGCACGTCCGGCAAGCCGACCGTTTTCGGGGTACCGGTTTCGCCAAGCATGGGCATAAGGCCACCCACCACCTTGGCGTGTTTTGCCTCGTCGCAGCCGTCTTCCCAGATGAACAGCAGGTATTCGGCGAAGGGGGCGCGCACGACGCGATAGCCTTCCGCCTCCAGCTGCGCGAACAGCCCGCCCGTCAGCTCATCGCCCGCAACAAGCGGCCACTCGCCCACCACCGCAAGCGTTTTGCGGGCGCCGCCTGCTGCGGAACAAGCGTCGCGGGCAGAAGCGCCGGAGGTTTTGAGATTTAACTCCTCTGCCACATCAAGGTTGAATGAAGCCGAAATGTCAGAGGTTCCCACCTCCACATTACGCGCGCAGCTTGAGCCGAGATCCTTCGAGAATGCGGTCGCGCCAGCGCCCGCCGCAGCTCCAACTTCGCGTGCTGCAGCGAGCACATCGTCAAGCGTCAAGCTCGGCTTCGCCAGGCGTTTTCGCAGTTCGGAGCGCGCTTCCGGCGCCGCTGCCCACACGACATCGCCCGCCAGTATGTGCACGAAGAAGCCCTCGGGGTCGTCCAGGTTGCACGGCAGCAGCTCCACGTCGGGCGCGATTACGCGCACATCAGCGTAGCCTTTTGTATCAAGCACGCTGCGCACCACGCGGTCGAACTGCCCATCGGCCTCGCCGCCCTGCGACGACGGCAGCAGCAACTGCCGCACGGGGCCTTTCGCATCCGCGCCCTCCACAGCAGCCAGGCTCACTCCCAGCAGGCTGGCGAACGAGTAGTATTCCTTGCTGGTGCACTCCTTGCGGCCCAGCTCGAGCGTCTGCGCGTTCGGCACAAGTTCGCGCACCGAAATCCCCTGGTCGCGCAGCCATTGCGCCGCCAGCGGCCCGTACGGCCCGAACGACGGCAGGCCCGCCAGCTCGCCTTTGCGCACCGGCTCGCACGCCGAGTTCACCACGCGCGTCGACGTAGGCGCCCCGCGCAGATCGGCCGCCTCGTAGTGCTCGATCGCGTTCAAAAACGCCTCGACGCGCGTTTCCACGCCCGCCTTCGAGTAATGCTCGTCCATCTCGATCTGCAGGTACGGCTTGCCGGCCATTTCCTCGGCGAACAGGTGGCTGATCATGGTGTCGGGGCCGCAGCCGTGGTTCGTCAGATACACGGCGAACAGGCGCGGATCGCGGCGCACCAGCTTCGCGCCCGAGAGGATGTGTTGCCCAAACGGCCACACCACGCCCGGATAATCGGCGGAAATCCCCAGGTCATGCGCGTGCAGGTGGCTGACCGTGATCACTTTCTGCCCGCGGTCGAGCAGCAGCTCGGGAATGCCCATGTTCAACGCCGGGTCCACGATGCCGTAATTGCGCGTGATGATGACGATGACGCGCTCGCCGGGCTTCAGGCTGGCCAGCAGCTGGTCGCCCAGCTCTTCGGTTTTGCGCGTGAATTCCGTGACCGCGAACCCACCGGCCAGCATGGCGCGCGCCGTTTCCTGCGGCGTGCGGCCCAGCTGCGCGCCCACCTCCAGCATCACCTCGGCCATGGCGCCCTGCCCGAAATCCAGGTTCATCTGGGGATTCAGCAGCGTGATGCCGTGGCCTTCGTAGTCGAGCTCCTTCGCCACGATGGCCGGAATCGACTGCATGTACGTGCACGCATAGTTGTGCGGCACCGTGGATTTCAGGTGGCGAATGGTGTGCACGCTGGGCATGAACACGTAATCGACGCCCGCGTCAAGCAGCTGCGCCATGTGCCCGTGCACCAGCTTGACCGGGTAGCACGTCTCGCCCTGCGCGCTGGCCTGCGCTAGGCGCACCGTTTCCTCGTCGGACGCGTCGGTGAGCACCACGTTGAAGCCGAGCTGCTTGAAGAACGCGTTGGCCATGGGAAACAGCTTGTGCAGCATGAGGGCACGCGGGATGCCGACGGTCTTCTTCGCCGGGTCGCGCTGCGGGTCGTAGCCCTCCAGGTACATCTCGTCGACTTTGTGGAAGAACGCGCGGTTCGCGGCGATCTCGTCCGGGTCGACGCGGTGCGCTGCGTGCGAAGCGCCCGAAAGGTCCCAACCCTTGAAGTTCGAAGGCGGGAAGGTTTCATCTGCGGTTACACCGGTTTGCACCGATAGGACGCCCTGCGCTTCAGCGGCCAGCAGGGCCGCGCCGACGGCGCCCGAGACGGCGAAGTACGGGCTGACCGTAAGGTTGTCGCCCGCGTACGCGCGGAACGCCGCCACGATGGCGGGGTTGTAGGCCACGCCGCCCTGCAACACGATGCGACGGCCCACCGGCTTGTTGTTCACCACCTTGTGCAGGTAGTTGCGCACCACCGACAGGCACAGGCCCGCGGCCACCTCGGATTTCGTAGCGCCTTTCGCCAGCGCGGCGTTGATGGCCGTTTCCACGAATACCGTGCAACGTTCGCCCAGATCAACGGGTTGTTCTGCCGAAAGCGCCAGCGCACCGTAATCGGGCAGCGCAATGCCCAGGCGCGCGGCCTGCTCTTCGACGAAGCTGCCGGTGCCCGCCGCGCACACCTTGTTCATCTGGAAGTCGGCCACCTGCCCCGCCGCCAGCCCGATGTACTTCGAGTCCTGGCCGCCGATCTCGAACACGGTGTCCACCAGCGGATCGGCCGCCGCAGCGGCGCGGGCCTGCGCGGTGATCTCGTCGCGCACGGCATCGGCCCCGATAAGGTTGCCGATCATGGTGCGCCCGCTGCCCGTGACGCCCGCGGCCACCACGTGCGCCCGGCTACCCACGCGCTGGGCAAGCGAGGCCAAGCCATCGCGCACCGCCTGCTTGGGGTTGCCGCGCGTACGCAGGTACTGCGCGTCAAGCAGCACGCCGTCAGTGCTGACGAGCACCAGGTTCGTGCTGGTCGAGCCCACGTCCACGCCGAGCGCCACCGGCACAGGCTGGCCCGCGGCCAGCGCGTCCACGACCGCCGAGCGCGGCACCGCGCCGCCGTCGTAGGCGGGCGCACCAGCAGGGTTCCACGGGCTGGGGGCCAACGCGAACCCGCGGTTCGGCGTGCAATCCACGTGCGGTAAGCGCGGCAGGCGCGCAAGATCGTCAGCTTGACCAGCGCTTTCGCCACCAAGTGCCGCCCTCAAGGCAACAAGCTGGGTATCCGCCTCCCCTGCTTCCGCGGCTGCAAGCGCCGCGCCCACTGCCTGGGCGTTTACCAGCTGCGGGTCAGCCAAAAGCTCGTCTTCGCCCAAGTCGAATACCTCGCGCACGGCGCGCACGACGCCGGCGTTCAGCAGCGTGCCGCCCGCAAGCGTCAGCGGCTTTTCAACCGGAAGACTGCGCACGATGGTGGCCTTGAACGCCTTGACGGTGGCGTAGCACAGGCCCTGCAGGATGTCCTCGACGGGCACGCCCTCCTGCTGACGGTGGATGATGTCGGTTTTCGCGAACACGCTGCAGCGTCCCGACAGGCGCGGCACGCTTTGCGCGCGCATCACCAGGTCAGAGTAGCTGTCAAGCGGCAGGCCCAGGCGTTGCATCTGGTCCTCGAAGAAGCTACCGGTGCCTGCCGCGCAACTTTCGTTCATGGCGAACTCCGGCGCCGCACCAGACGTGAAACCGGTGGCGAACACGCCGGATTGCGCGCCCATCTGCATGACGCATGCCGCCTGCGGGGCCAGCGCGCGCACGCCCTTGACCAGGGCGGGAACCTCCTCGAGCTCGCGAAGCCCCGGAGCCAGCGCGCGCACCATGCCCGCACCGCTGCCCGTGACCGCCACGCCGCCGCACGAGCCAAGCGGCAGAGGCCGCGACATAGCGGAAGTTGCGCATGCTGCGGCAGGCTCGCTTTCGCAAGCGCCTTCGCCTCCGGCGCGACCGCCCGCCTCCGGCGCAACGCGCGGGCCGGGTTCGTTTTCCCCGTTCGCCAGCTCATCAAGCAGCGCCCGCAAGCACGGCAGCGGCGAGCCCTGGTGCGCGCGGCGCAGCACGCGCACCACCGCGCCCGCCGCGTCGACCGCCGCAACCTTCACCGACGACGCCCCGATATCGATTCCCACATAATACACGCGCTGCTCCTTCACATCACTTTGCTTCAACCGCAATCTGCCCGCCCGCAAATCCGCTATCCTTCGGCCTTGAACGCTTCGAATTCGGCAAGGAACTCGTCGCGGTCGAGGCTGCGCACTTGGCAGACGTCCTCGAACGTCACCAGGTCGACGATGGGGTTGTCCAGCGAGAACGGGAAGCCTTTCGACTGCAGAAACACCTCAAGCTTCGGCTCGTCAGCGCACAGTTGGCGCATGGTTTTCGTCGTATCCATATCCTTGTCCTTTCGGAATCGATTACCTCAAAACGCCTGGTCAGCAGCTATTAAACGCACGTCGCGAACCTCCCGCGCTCCCAAAGCGCGCAACGCGACCTCGCAGAGCACCGGCGCAATCCGGTCCTGCCCCATGGCCCCGCGCGCAGCCGTTGGCGCCGTGTTCGCTCACGCCGTCCCCGCACCGCCGTCTTGCACGTCCGCCAGGTTGATGCGTTCGGCGCCCAGCAGGCGCGCGTCGTCTTCGCCATGCGTGGCCACCAGCAGCGTGCGTCCTGCGCGGTGGCGCAGCGTGAACACGATGACCTTCTCCTTCGTAGCCTGGTCAAGGCCGGTGAACGGCTCGTCAAGCACCACCAGGTCGCTGGGAAACGCCACGGCCCGCGCAAGCGACACGCGCCGCCGCATGCCACCGGACAGCTCCATGGCCGGCTGGTTCAGGCAATCGGCCGGCAGAATCTCGGCCAACAGGTCGCGCACGTCGGCGCGGCGTGCGCTCGGCGGCAGCACCAGCGCCACGTTCTCCACGGGCATCAACGTTTCGCACAGGCGGTCTTCCTGGAACATCATGCTGATGCGACCTGGGGAAACACCGCGAATCTGCCCCGCATCGGCGCGTTCAAGGCCCAGCAGCACCCGGAACAACGTCGTCTTGCCACTGCCCGACGGCGCCATGAGGCAGCGCACGCCGCCGCCCGGCAGCGTGAACGTCGCGCGCCGCAGCACCTCGTTGGCCCCGTACGCCTTGCAAACCCCATCGAACTCCACGTCCGCGAACGTCCTAAACAGCGCCACGCTACTCGCCTCGCTTCCCGATCAGCCCGCCGAGCGGACGGTTCGCACGCTTCAGCAGCGCCATGAACGCCTTCTCGAACAGCACCGATGCCACCATCACCACCACGGTCCACGCCAACAGGTCGGGCGTGTCCAGAAACGTGCGCGCCGTGGCCATTTCTTTGCCGATGGACGGCTTCGGCGTGGCCAAAACCTCGGCCATGATGCCGCTTTTCCACGTCATGCCCAGCGAAATCTTCGTGCTGGACAGCAGAAACGGCATGAACGCCGGACGGTACACGTACAAAAACGTGCGCCACCGCGACAGCCCGTACACACGCGCCATCTCGAGCATCTGCTTGTCCACGCTTTCGAACCCGGTGACCATGTTCGTGTAGATGAGCGGCAGCACGATGAAGAACGCCAGGAACACGGTAAGCGCCTGGTTGCCCACCCAAATGAGCAGCAAGATGATGAACGATGCCACCGGGATGGTGCGCAGCAGGCTGATGATGGGATCGATGAAGTCGCGGAACAGCCGCACGCGGCACGCCACCAGCGCCAGCAGGAACCCGACGACGAACGACAACAGAAACCCCAGCGCGATGCGCCCGAAGCTGGCGCCGACGATCATCCAGAAGTTCGGCATGACCACCTGGTCGGCCAACGCCTGCAGCGTGCGGATGGGGCCGGCAAGCACCAGGCGGTTGTCGACCACGCGGTCGAGCACCTCCCACACCACCAGCCAAAACGCGATGATGGCCGCCTTGCGGGCGAACCGCTTGCAGGCGTCGCCCGCTCTGGTGGCCGCGCGGCGCTCGGCGGCGGCGCGCTCGGCATCCAGGATACGGGTTGCCTCTTCGGCATCCATGAGCCCTTGCGCCTGCATCACGCGCACCACCTGGGATTTCTGCACGCCCAGGCTGATGAGCATGCCCATGATTTCCTCGCGGTCGACGCCTTTGGCACAGGCCGTCTGCATCATGAAGCCCATCTGCGAGTCGGCCATGCCGTTTTGGCGCACCATCTGCGCCATCATGGCCACCTTCTCCTCGGGCATGCCCACCTTCGCGGCGATAGCGGCAAACTGCATACGCGGCTCGTCGTCGCCTACCGCGCCGCGGGGCACGCCGCCCACGCGCCCCACCAGGGATTTCACCTTCTCGAACATGGCGGCGCTACTTACCAGAGGCCGTGCCGCCGAAGGCTTCGATGGCCGCCTGCGCATCTGCCGCCGAAGCGGTTACGCCATCGTTGCCGGTGCCGGCGCTGCTTTCGTGCTGCGTAGCCTGCTCAAGGCCCGCTTGCAGGAAGCGCTCGTCAAGCTGGCCTTCCGGCGGCAGGTAGTAAAAGTCCTCGCCGGGCATCTTGCCGCCGATGGAGTCGGGGTTTGCCAGGTACAGCTCGTGCAGAAAGCCCGACAACGCCGTGCGCATCTGCTCGCCCGTCAGGTTCACCATGGAGATGTAGGGCATGGCGTCAAGCGCCACGGAATTGTTGAGGAACGTGCCCAGCTCCTCCTGCAGCGCGGCGGCGTCGCCCATGTTCGCAAGCGTCCAGCTCACCGACTGGCCGGCCATGTTCAGATACTCCACCACGGCCTGCTCGTGCTCCTCCAAAAACTGGCGGTTGACGATGGTAGTGGTGGTGACGGCCTGGCTGCCCGTGTCGGCGAACGCGCGGTCCCACTCCACCGTCAGGTCGATGGGGATGTACAGCGGGTTGACCAGGATTTTCGCCAGGGAAACGAACGGCTGCGGAAGGATGGCCACGCACCCGTCCTGCTGCTGCATCATATTGAGCACCTCAAGCGGGCTGGACTTGAACTCCAGGTTGAACGTGCCTTCCAGGCCGTTTTTCGCCAGCAGTGCCTCGATGGTGTACTCCGGCGTACCGCCCTCGCCGTAGCTGTAGACGGTGCGCCCTCGCAGGTCGTCGAGCGTGCTGACTGAGGCGTCGTTCGTCATGACGTACAGCACGCCGAGGTTGTTCACGCTGATGACCTCGTAGCGGTTCTTCAGCTCGGCGTTGTTGTACAGGATGGGGCCGATGTTGCTGGGCAGCGTGCAGATGTCGTAGTCGCCCTTGTTGAACAGCGCCGAGAGGCCCACGTAGTCCACGCCATTGGGCTCGAACGTGAAGTTGTTGAACGTTTTGCCCGCCTGAGCAGCCACAATAAACTGCGACAGTCCCATAGACGGCGGCCCCATGATCAGCCCCACGCGCACGTCGCACGCATCGGGGCTGCCCATAAGCTCGCGCGATTCGACGCGCGTGGAGAACGTGGTGCCATCGCCGGCGGCGCCCGCACCCGCGCCGCTGCCCGCCGCCGAGCCCTGCGCACCCTCGCCCGCCGAGCATCCGGAAAGCCCCAGCGCCGAAAGCGCCGCCACACCCGCAAGCGCCGCGAACCCGCGTCGCGTTATGAATGGATACGCCATATCCAACCCGCCTTTCGAGGGGAAAGGCTTCACGGGGAAATGCGAAAGCGCCACGGCGCAAATAGCACAGCCAGGCCGAACGCCGTCGCAAACCCGCTGCCAGCAAGCACCGCCTGCCGAAGCAAGCGGCACCATGCAAGAGACAACGAAAGCGGACAAGCCCAAGCAGTTGCACTCATCAACGCCGCGCAAACACCGCGCTTCAACAAAACGCCCCGTCAAAGCCGCTTTTATACACGGCTAACAAGTCTAGTTAAACACGGCGAATTTGTCAGTGACTTATGTTACCATCAAGCAACTTCACAAGAAAAGTTTCACACGGGGAATCACCTGCGCAACTCCCATCCCATCCAGCGCTGCTGGGACAAAGGGGCCATCCCTTTGTCCCATTCGTTCCATGCGGAGAACCCGATGCCGCCCCCAGCGCTACAGCAAGTGCGCCAAACGCACACGTCTCTGACCTGGGCCATACACGATTGGCACGGTCTCAGCTATGCCGTTCATACACGAAAGGCACGGTAAACGAATTCAAACTCTTTTGACCTGGGTTCTTAAACTTTTCCAAGGGACTTTTCAGGCAACGAGCAACTTTTTCGAGCGACTTTTTGGCGAAATTGCAATTTTTCCTAGGGACTTTTGGCGGCATCGCATCTATTACACGACTGCATTTGCCGCGTTTTCCAACCAAGCCCATCACAGGCATGCAACACGCTCCATGGTTTGATGCGTTTCAGCACGGGAGCTATTTTCTCGCGAGCAACTTCTAAATCGTCGGCCTCTTGGGCGCGCAGCCAAGAGCCGTCGCTTAAGCCGAAGAACCGGCAAAGCCGCAAATCGGTGTCTGCAGTGATGCGTCTGTTGCCCAGCACGATTTGTCCTATGCGCTGCGCGGGCACGCCTATCTCCTTCGCCAGCCGGTACTGAGGAATGCCAAGCGGCTCCAAAAACTCCTCTTTCAGCAACTCGCCCGGAGTAATAGCCAGAAGTTTTTCCATAACCGCCCCCTTACACGAGTGACAGCCCCCACCCCAACCAATTGTTGTTTGCAACATTATACATCGTTGTAAAGCATGCTATACTGTCATTGTCGAAAGGAGACGCCATGCCCGCTACCGCTCAAATCAACGCGCGTATCGCCGTCAGCTGCAAAGCTAGCGGCGACGCAGGGCTTGCCGCGGCGGGGCTTTCCCCGTCCCAGGCAATCCGCGCATTATGGGAACTGGCCGGGCGCAATGTCGATACGCCTGAAGCCATCACCGACGCGCTGTTCCCCGATCGTCAAAAGCAGCGCGAAGCGGACGCCCGGGCCCAACGTCAAGAAAAATCCCGGCTCATCGCGCAGGGACCGAATATCGTGCGCGACGCGTACGTTGCAGGCGGAATCACCGGCGCCCCCAACGCGTCGCTGTCGTTTTCCGAGTTGAAAGAAGCGGCTGCGATGGAACAGTATGGCGAAACGATGGGTTGGAGCACACGTGAGTAGCGAAATGCCGCAACCTGCCAATAGTCGCAAGACGCTGCTCGTCGACACCAACGTCTGGGTCGACTACTACCTTGGACACCGTCCGGGAAGCAGCGCAGCCTTCAAGCTTCTCGAATGCGCCAACGCTCACGACTGCACCTTGGCATATGCGGCAACCAGCGTAAAAGACCTGTTCTTCCTTCTTGCGAACGACTACAAGGTTGCATACCGGAAAACGCATGGCGGCGAACTCACGCAAAGCGCCGCCCAAGCCGCGACCGCCGCCGCTTGGGCCGCAGTCGATCATCTGAACGAAATCGCCGCTGCAGTCTGTTGCGACCAGTCGGACATCTGGATGGCGCGAAAGCAGCGCCTCCTGCACAACGACTTCGAAGACGACCTCGTCATCGCCGCGGCCATGCGGGCGAAGGCACTTTGCCTCGTCACCAATGACGAACAGCTCCTGCGCCACTGCCCCGTCGCCGCGCTGGACGTACCCGACGCCATCACGCTTGTAGAAGGACTTGCATAATGGGACAAAGGGACTGTCCCTTTGTCCCATTATGCAAAAGGGCCCGCAACGTTCATCACGTCGCGGGCCCTTCGTTCGCGGCAGCGCCGCCAGCGGCGCCACCCTCGGCAGCTCGCCACCGGCAGCGCCGCCGCGTTTGCTAGCGGCCAGCCGACTCGCTAGCATCACTGTCAGCTCGCCGGCGCACGCCGCCAGCTCGCCGGTGCGCCGCTCGCATCCGCACGTTACTTCGCGGCATCACCTACCTCGCCGGCGGCGGCGCGCTTCTTGCGGCGGTAGG
>OLOX01000137.1_pt1 | contig 71392 bp, 66 predicted proteins | sample 1672091 | NCBI WGS metagenome assembly OLOX01 (sample SAMEA3136644, study PRJEB25190) | human gut metagenome | reverse complement strand
GAGCTTTCGAAGGATTGCAGAGGAACACAGTGTTCAGTTTTCAAGGTATATGGAATTATCTATGCGCCTTTAGCTCAGTTGGTAGAGCAACTGACTCTTAATCAGTGGGTCCCGGGTTCGAGTCCCTGAAGGCGCACCAAATGGCCCGTTGGTCAAGTGGTTAAGACAGAGGCCTCTCACGCCTTTAACATCGGTTCGAATCCGGTACGGGTCACCACTTCTTTTCTTCAAGAGAAAAATTCTCTTGACATTATGGCGCGAAAGCGCTATAATCCAGAGGTCACAGGCGAAAGCCTTTGACATAAAAGTGGCTTAAAGGCCACCACATAAGTTGGTTTTGATTGCAGCGAGGGTCCACCTGTTCCCATCCCGAACACAGAAGTTAAGCTCGCTTGCGCCGACAATACTTGCAGGGTGACTTGCCGGGAAGATAGGTAAAGCCAACACGATTAGACCGCTTCGATTTTCGAAGCGGTTTTTCTGTTTCTTTATAACCCTGAGCTTTCGCTTCCTGTCTACCAAGGTGTAGGGACCTACAGAAAGGACGTGATACTTTGACGGATACACAGATCATAGAACTCTATTGGAATCGACAAGAAGATGCGATTTCTGCGACGGCCGCTGCCTATGGAAGCCGACTGCTTGGGCTCTCAAAGTCTATTCTCACCGATCCCGGGGACGCCCAGGAGTGTGTGAACGATACCTATCTTCGGGCATGGAACGCGATTCCACCGGAGAAACCGAAAAGACTCTTCTCGTTTCTGGCCTGTATTTGCCGAAATCTCTTGTTTAATCGATTGGATTGGCAGAAGGCGGCAAAACGGAAGGCAGAGGTTGTGTCTCTTTCGGAGGAATTGGAGCAGTGCATTCCAGACGCCATGGCGGAGACACACTTTCAGAGCCAATATCTGAGAAATCTTCTTAATACGTTTCTTGCTTCTTTGCCGGAAGTGGACCGTTTGATTTTTCTGCGGCGATACTGGTATGGAGAGCCTGTTTCTCAGATCGCCAAGCAAATGCATATGGGAGAAAGTAAGGCAAAAGTTCGGCTTATCTGCATCAGAGGAAAGCTGCGGGACGTTTTGACGAAGGAGGGAATTGCTGTATGAACGGGAGAGATATTTTGAAGGATCTTTCTTTTATTGACCCAGGATATATCGAAGCGGCTGCGCCGCTGCCTGTCGAAAAAGGAAGTGATGGTTTTAAGCATAAGTTTCTTCTGATTTCTGCCATTGCTGCAACACTGCTGCTTCTGACGGGGGCGGCTGCCTATACCAAATGGTCTTCCAGCCTCGAGGCCCAGTATCGGCTCAGTGAAGATTCCAAAAAGCAGGCTGAGCAAAGCGGACTGTCTGTGACGTATCCTCTGGAAACGGCTCAAGCTGACAGCGGTCTTTCCGTGACAGACCAGGGCATCACTGTTTCCGTGAAGCAGACCCTGATAGACGCCTGGAGCGCACAAATCGTTCTCAGCATTCAGGGATTTGAACTTCCCGATGGAGCGTATCCCTATGCCGAAATTGACCAAACAACCTTCGATGGCGGCGAGTTCCACGGTTACGGAATGAACCACCAATTTTATGACGGAATCTTACTCAAGGATGATGGTAACTATGCCTATGAAGACGGCGTTTCGCCGGAGGAAGGGCATTACACGGACAGTGACGTAGAAGAGGACCATTTCTACAAGGGCCGTTTTAACCTGCCGGATGGGAGCATGGAGCTCACTCTGACCTATCGCTTTGCAGAAACAGACGGCTCCATGCTTGGCAGAAATCTGGAGCTGCACATTTTACCGGCTTTGGCCAGGCCACGCCCCGGGGCAGAGCCTGGGAAGATTATGACGTGCTGGTTTCCGGAAACTGGGATTTGTCCATTCTTCTGAACGGAACGATGGTGACAATTACCAAAACGCCAAACTATAGCCTTCCGTCCGGAGATATCACACTGGTGACGGCTACCATAGGCCCTATGTCAGGCGGCTTGGATTTTCGGCTGGACAGCCCTCTGAAGGGGGTGGATACGCCTGAGAACCTTGCGGCAACGGAAGAAATGGAATCCCGGGTGCCACGGATCGCTGCGGTGCGATTGAAAGACGGCACGGATATTCCGGTATGGGATACCGATCTGGGCTATCGGGAAGAGGAGAATTGCTTCCATATGAATTTCCGGATCAGCGAGGATTTTATTGACCTGTCTCCGGTTTCCGCTCTGGTATTTCATGATCGAATAATGTGGTCGGGTAAACCGGAAGATTCCATAATTGTCCCCATTAACTGAAAAAACAACGCCCGGCTCCCATGAGTCGGGCGCTGCCGGCTGCCTCTTTTTTTATTTTTCGTTCCTGAGTAAACCGATACTCCGTCCAATGCTGATTGCTATTTTAAGTTGCATTATATCAACTCTAATCTCCTTTTTGCATTTAGGACAGCAAAGTGGAAAGTTAAACATTTCCGTATCTGCATATACCTTATTTCTGGTTTTGCCATCGCAGATCGGGCAACGAATCCATTGAGATTCATTTTGAACGATGTTCACATTTTTCTCCAATTTAAACTATGGCTCTGCATCGTATCTCTGCCCATTTTGTGATTGGTTTTGCGTAAGTTAACTCCACAATAGACGTGGTACAGAATACGGCAATCCGTATTCCGTCTGATAAGTTATGCGGTTCCCTACATATTGAAAGTTCCCATTTTCCAGTGGCCTGACGGTCACTTCATGTGCAAACAGGCAATCCATTTTTAAATCTGTGGAAAGCACTTGGATGGTCAGCGTCATTGTTCCGTCCGGATTCATGACATAAGCCGTAACTTCTGGCTCGATATTGTAGTACCATATTTTAACAAAATCGTTTGTGTTCAATGGCCTCCAAGGGTAGTAGTCACCTTCAGTATGATATTGTGCAAGCGATTGGAAGGTTTCTATGTCAATGTTATAGTACGGTAAGACGATTCCTTCAAATTCGCTGGCCGGTATGGCATAGCTGCTTTTGTCTTCGAGAATGGTATAATGATCGGCAAGGAACTGCTTTCCATGATGCGCAAAGTATAGATATTCAAACTGATCGTTAAAGCTTAGATTTCCCCAATTTCCTTCCTGCCAATCAATGAGGAAAATATTGGTGGCAATGTAGCCAACAGGATAGATATAGCGAAAAGCAAGATCAAATAGTTCCGTATTCGGAGCAACAAGTCGAATCAGACAAAAATCTGGATAGTGTTTATCATTTGCAGGATAGATCCTGTAATAGAAATTACCTTTCTCTGTTAGTGTCCAATCCTTGATTTCATGACGTTCATAATATGGCTCTTTTATCTCATCCGGGTAATACGTCATACTGTAAACAAAAGCGCCGGATTTGTCATATGTGAATAGTCTATATGATAGGCCCCCCGATTTCAAAATGGTGATAACCTCTTGTTCGGCATCTTTGTTCTGCTGTACAGCAGCCCAAAATACATAGAACCTTTCGGATGTGGTCAAATATTCCGGGTAAGGTTCGTTTGTATCCATTACATCATATCCTGCATCATAAAGCAGGTTCTCTATGGAATCGATACTGCTTTGGGACAAGCAGGAATCGTCCCATGGACTGTCTGGAACTGTTTGCTCGGCAGACTCATATAGTGCATGGTACAAAGATTCGATTTCTTTGCACCGGACTTCAAGACGGTCAAATATAGGGTCATCAATCGGAACGTTATTATGGCTTTCATTTGTGGTTGCCGGAGCAGTATCCGCTTCTGTGGCGGCAATCGTGTCTTTTGACTGAAAACTTGGCTTCGGGTTTTCAGTTCTGATCCCGCAAGCATATAGTCCGATAATCAGTGCAAAAAGACCAACAGTAATTTTAAGATATTTCATGAATTTGGACTCCTTTTTCTCCGAATTCAGTAACGGCTTCTTCTGTAACAGGGATGATGCAGAAGCGTTCCCAATCGCCGATGGCGAAGTAGGGATACACACCGATTCCTTCCCGATAGAATAAGGCGAAGGGGACAGCATTCTTGCTAAACCACTCGTCACTGGAAAAAACATTCTGGTTTCCCAGCGCAACGATCTCTGCGCATAGGTCCACAATACGCGCATCGGGCAAGTCCGGAAAGAATACTTTCATCGTGTAATAACACATCTCCTTGTATTGCTCGAACCCAGATTGCGTAAAGCTATGCTCGTCAAAATTAACGGTGATTTGTTGTATGTAGTCATCATTTGTCGGTACATACACCGTGATCGTAGGCAGTGAATATACATGCGCATCCTCAGTGAAGGAGTAACATTTTGTATCGTATTCGGAATGGATTGCAGAATCGTGGGTAAAACACTGCCACTGGGATACCGGGGGTAACAAACTGCGACAATAGTCAATTTTATAATAGCTGTTGTAGCTTTCCACGTAGTCGCTGGTGGAGATCGTAAAGACTAACTCATTTTTTCGATTTTCCATGACCTGTATATCCAAAGCACCGGTTTCCACCTGTGATGCGGTTGACTCGGCTTCGTTATCCAAAGTCTGGCGTTGCGTGGAGCCATCAAAATACAATAGGATTTGCTCGTCAAACTGTTCGTACCCGGATAAAACCACTTCCACATAATCTGTCATCCAGGCAACTGTCCAGCAGTTGCTGCTGATGCTGCATCCATCGTTTTTAAGTTCAAAATCCGCTTGGTTGATCTGGTTGTCCCCCTCTTTCAAAGTCAGCCGCCCGGATGCAGGCCCGAAGGGCCACACCGGTTCTCCAATTTCAATGAGCGTTAACTCATACTTTCCGTCTGGGGAAACGGATGTATCCCGTATTGTTTTCCTGTGGACCACTGCATAGCGGAAGTATCCTATAAGCAGAAAATTCATTCCAATGACCACGCAGATAGCAAAAAGCGCAATCCGAATACGTTTTTTCATGTGATTTCACTCCTTACGTTTGTAAGAATTTAGGCTATAAAGTAAAGCCGCAAAAGCAGCCTTACTCTATAATGTTCATATCCTTAAGAATAGTCGATGCTGTTTCATAAGCCAATGCGCCATCGGAACCATTCTGGCTGTGCAGATAAACTGCAACGAAATAGGTACCCTGATGTGTTTCTACGAACCCTATAAACCAACCCGCAATGTTGGTATCATTCAGCCGCCCGGTGCCGGTTTTTCCGTACAGCCCGTCCTCGTCCAGCAATATAGCATCCCGGACAGCGGCAATACTTTCATTCCTGAAACCGAAATCGTTGCGGTACAGTTTTACCAGCAGTTCTACTTGCTCCAAAGCGGAGATTTTCACACCGGAGCCATTCCAAAACCCGTCAGAATCGTTGCCAAAGTTGCAGTCACCGTAGCCGATTTTTGAAAAGAAGTCCTCCATCTGCGCTGATTGATCAAGGGCATTAAAATACCAGTTTACGGAAGCCTGCATAGCGGAGCGCAGGGTTTGATCTCGGTTCCATGACTCAAAAGGATACGCCACCCCATCCCAGGCAATGGTATTTGCTTCGGGAGTGATGATTCCTTGCTCCAATGCGTTGAGGGCACTGTAAATTTTATAAGTAGAGCACGGCGGGACACGGCGGGTTACCTCTGATTCGTTGGATACCGTATATTGGTCTGTGCTAAAATCATAAACAACAGCGCAGCCATCGGAATTGCCGAAAAATCTTTCCCAGTCGGATTCAACTACGGTCAATGTACCAGAGGGACTGTAATGGGTTTCAGTGTATTCGGTGCAATAGGCCAACACAGGAATTTGCCCGATTGCTGCCAAAGCCAGGAATCCCGCGAAACACCGTCCAAACAGGCGCTTCCATTTCGTCTCTCGTTGAAAGTCTACCACTTGTTGGAGACGATATTTCAGCTGATTTTTGCCCTGACAGAAACCTGCCGCTGTAGGTAGAGGGGGATTGGAGACGGCAGCAAAGCGCAAGATCGTTTGACCATAGGCAATTCGTTCTTTTTCACAGGTCATCTCATTCATAACATCCCAATCGCAGTAGGCTTCCCGATCCCTACGAATTTGCCGAAGGGCGAGCCATACAAGCGGGTTGCACCAAAAGAGGATCTGTATAACGCAAAGCAGGTAATTGGTCATTGTGTCTCCGTGCTTGATATGTGTCAGTTCATGGAGCAGTACATGATCCAACTCGGATTTCGGCAATCCATCAATGCTGTCTTTTGGAAGAACCACGAATGACGTTTTCCATCCGAAGCTGATTGGGGTGGTAATAAATCTGGACTGCAGCAGTTTGGCATGCCGTTTCAGTCCCAGCCTGAGTTGGCACTCGTCAAACTGCTTACGGAACGCATAGGATGGTTCCACTGAAAGATGCTTTATCGTGTGGAGCCTCCAGATCCCAACCAGATATACGACGATGAATGCCAAAACGCCCGCCAGCCAAAGAAACGAAGCAATAAAAATAAAGCGGCTGTTTTCGGGACGGGCAATCAACTCTGTTGTATCCTGAAGCCATCCTGCATTTGTAGCAAATGCGGCGGTATTGATGGAGGTGTTCGAAATGGCAAATGTCCGCTGTCCAACAGATTTTGCGGGTTGAAACGCAGACCAAATCCCATTGGGGAGGAAAGACAGGAAAAGGGAATAAGCCAGGACAAACCAGCTGCGATATTGAAAACGCAGGGACAGCCGATTGCGAAGCAGCCATTTCAGGCCAAGCATCATGCAAATGAGACAAGCATTCCATAGGTTTCCTATCAAGAATTGTTCCAAGAACATTATCATCGCCTCACTGTCGGCGCCGTTTGTCGAGAATACTCTGTAATTCATCCAAGTCTTCTGGGGTCAAATCCTTCTGATCCAGAAAACTTACAACCATCTGTTTCATGGCTCCGTCAAAAAACCGGGTTGCCAGAGTGCGGCTTTCAGCAGCCAGATAATCGTCTTTCTTTACGCAGGGAGTATAGACAAAAACACGGCTTTCCTTTTCGTGTACGATCACGCCCTTCTTTTCCAGGCGGGATAGCATTGTGTAGATTGTTTTCGGACTCCAATTTTTTGTCTTAGCCAATCGATCTGTGATTTCATTGGTGCTGATGGGGGCATATTTCCAAATAACATCCATCACTTCAAACTCGGCATCTGAAATCTGGGGTAACTTGTTCATACTGTTGCTCCTAAATCTTACGAATGTAAGATATTATACATGAAAAAAGTATTTATGTCAATACCGTGTGCCCTTGCGAAAAGATCATCTTATTTTTGGTTGCCAAAGATGTGATTATTGTATTACATAAATATGGGATAAGCTATGGTAGCAAGCACAGTAAGCGAGTACCCACTTGCGAAATTTTTGCTTTTTCATTTTGCTGCCTCCTTGTTTTCTTTGTAAAGACGGATTAAATCTTCCGCCGTAACAGCCCCCTCAAACACATGGTGGCTCATCCGGTGGGCAGCCGTGGTGTAGAAGCTGTTGGCCCCCAAAAACCGTCTGGGCGTATCCATAGTCAGAACTTGTCCGTCGAAGAACATACTGACGATATCCGCGTACCCTGGCCTATGGCTGGGATGTGGGCGGCGGCACCGCCGGGTATGGCAATACGGTGGGGTACTGCGTCACGGCGTTGAACGGCAGCTTCGCCATTCACCACCGGCTGGAGCAGGTGGAGAACCCGGACGGCAGCATTCCTTATGTATGCCGCTGCTGCGGTCCGGCCGAGGACTGCGCCCACGAACGCACCGTCTATAAGGACCTGGGGGACGGCACCCATATCCTCTTCTGCGAGGATTGCCAGACGGCCATTGGGGACCTGGCCCTTCATAATTGGACCCATGGGGGACTGGCTGACAGAGCTGGCCTTTGGCTCCAACAAAGCCGGTGGTGCCGATAAGGGTACGCTGAAGCCAACAGATGCCTTTATGCCCGGGAACCACGGCTATACCGTCCATTATGCGGATACGGAACACCTTGTCTATGCCTGGGCATCCACGGACGAGGAAAATGTGCGCATTCAGGCAATCTACACGCAGCTGTTCTCGAGCAGTCGGTATTATGGAAAGGAGATCAGCCGGGACCTGACTTCCGGTGCATCGGCAGGAACACTGCTCAACCGGCTGCTGATGAACGAGAATCCCATTGGGAATACGCTGACCATTCGCCTGACGAAGGAGGAAAACGGCGTTACCTATTATGCAGAGGGAGAAATATTCGATCCTTCGGGTATGACCGTGACGGCAGTCTATGCCAACGGCTTGACGAGAGACGTTACGCAATACATCGTCTACGGCGCATAAAGCAGCGAGTCTGTTGCCTAGGTCCTGACAGCTTTGACGGAGCTTGGGCTGAATCCGGAGGATGCGCGTTTCGTTAAGAATGGAACAACGTTGGAAAGCTGTTTGCTGTCCTTCCGAGACGAGGATGGGTCTTTCCGACATGTGCTGGATGGAGAGCCGGATCCGATGGCAATAGAGCAGGCCCTCTATGCCCTGGTGGCACTGAAACGGGCTGCTCTGGGAGAATCCACGCTGTATACTATGACGGGGTGATTTCTGATACGAAAAAACATTTGAAAATTCCGGAAAGGTTTGTTATAATAATGTCACAGCGAGTGGCGGGTATGCGTAAATCCAGTTGGGCATACCCGCCCTTTCTTCGTCAAGCCCCATATTCATCGTGTTGCGAAATGCGTAAGTCCGGATGTAATGATCTGGGCTTACGCATTTTTTATGAAAAGGTGGTTCCAATGGACGAAAAAAACACATTCCTGGGCACGGAGCCCATCGGCAAGCTCATGCGGGGCTATGCCGTCCCCTGCATCATCTCCCTTCTGGTAGGCGCGCTTTATAATATTGTCGACCAGATCTTCATTGCCAATGCCAGCTACCTGGGCTCCTTCGGCAATGCGGCCAATACTGTTGTCTTCCCGCTGACGGTGGTGGCGCTGGCCATTGCGGTCATGGTGGGTGACGGCTGCTGCGCCTTCGTCAGTATGGCCCTGGGCAGAGACGAGCTGGAGAAGGCCAAGCGCAGCGTGGGCAATGCGGTTGTGCTGATCGTTGCGGCAAGCGTCATTCTGACAGCAATCTATCTGATCTTTGCCGACAGCATCATTGCCATGTTCGGCGGCACGGTAAATGAGGAAACCTTCCAGTGCAGCCAGGAGTATTTCTTCTATATTACTCTGGGCATCCCCTTCTATATGTTCGGTCAGGCTATGAACCCCATTATCCGGGCGGACGGCAATCCGAAGTTCGCCATGGCCTCCACCCTGGCGGGGGCAATCATCAATATCATTCTTGACCCAATCTTCATCTTTGCTTTTAAGTGGGGCATGATGGGCGCAGCTGTTGCTACCGTCATCGGCCAGGTGGTGACGGCGATCCTTGCTGTCTGGTATCTGCTGCATATGCACATCATCAAGCCTGCTGCCCATGACTATTGTTTGCAGGGAAACATCTGCGGCCGGACGCTGTCGCTGGGTATTACCAGCTTCCTGTCTCAGATCAGCCTGGTGGCTGCCATGGCGGCCATCAACAACATGCTGCGCAAGTATGGTGCATTAGACCCCATTTTCGGCCAGGCGCAGTATGCCCAGATCCCCATGGCGGTGGTGGGCATCGTTATGAAGTTCTTCCAGATCGTCATCTCCATCGTTGTGGGTATGGCCGCCGGCTGCATCCCCGTTGTGGGCTTTAATGTGGGCGCAGGGAAGAAAGAGCGGGTCAAGGCGCTGTTTACGAAGCTTCTGACCTATGAAGCGCTGGTTGGCCTGATTGCGCTGCTGCTGGTAGAGCTGTGCCCCCGGCAGATGATCGCCATTTTCGGCGCAGCCAACGAAAGCGCATACTATACGGAGTTTGCAATCAAGGCCTTCCGGATTTATCTGTGCATGATGGTTCTGGCCTGTGTCAATAAGGCTTGCTTTATCTTCCTGCAGGCTTTGGGAAAGGCCTTCGCCTCCACTATGCTGTCCATGTTCCGGGAAGTGGTCTTCGGCGTTGGCTTCGCGCTGGTGCTGCCGCTGTTCTTTGGACTGAACGGCGTGCTGTATTCCATGCCTGTGTCGGATATTCTGACCTTTGTGATTTCCGCAGTGATCATCGCGCAAACCTACAGAGAATTGAATGAAAAAGGAGTGGCAAAGCAATGAAACAGGGCATTATTACCATCAGCCGGGAGTTTGGCAGCGGCGGCCGCACCATTGGAAAGATGGTGGCACAGAAGCTTGGCATTCCCTGCTATGATGCAGAGCTCATTACCGAAATGGCGAAGCAGTCCGGCTTTGCGGAAAGCTATGTGAAGGAAGCAGGGGAGTACACCCCCGGCGGCTTTCTGGACGCACTGCTGACAAACCGCAACAGCGGCCCCACCAACGAGGATATTCTCTGGCAGATTCAATGCAATGTCATTGCGGATCTGGCAAAGAAGGGCCCCTGCGTCATTGTCGGCCGGTGTGCGGACTTTATCCTGAAGGACCGTCCTGATGTGCTGAAGGTCTTCGTTCGTGCAGACATGGCCTTCCGGGCAAAGCGCATTGTAGAAGAGTACGGCGAGCGGACCGAGACTCCGGAGCAGCGGCTGAAGGATAAGGATAAGCGCAGAAGCACCTATTATCGCTTCTACACCGGCCAGAAATGGGGGCAGGTTCGATCTTACGATATGACACTGAACAGCGGAAAGCTGGGCATTGAAAAGTGCGCAGAGTTGATTTGCACAATCCTGGCATAGCATTCTTGTGGAAAATGCCTATTTGCATAATCTGAGCCGACTGTGATATCCTTATGAAAAAAGGAAAAGGAGTTTTTTCTATGAAGGAATACGAGATCCTGGTGGAGACCATCAATCCCTGCGGCGGGGAAGCCCACGCCAAAAAGGAGATCCTTGAGGCGGAGTGCGAAAGCCCGGAAAGCTACGTGCAGGCCAACGCCCCCTACCCGGTTATGGACCGGGTGCAGACCAAAACCGGCGATTTGCTGATCATCACCGGCGACGGCAAGGGGAGCATGGTCCGCTACACGTTCACGGAGTGCTGAGCCGATACCTTAGAATTGGATAAAACAGGAGCGCAAATATCCAAAGAAATTGCGAAAAAAGTGCTTGCATTTCCTATGATTCTATGCTAAAATAAGTCGGTCTGAAATCAAGGTGTGTCCTCTGCCGCGAAAAAGCGCGGGCATGAACGCCTAATATTTAAGGAGGACAATAAAATGGATTTGGTAAAAGCACTGAACAGCCAGTACATGAAGGAAGAGCTGCCCGAGATTCGGGTTGGCGACACCGTCCGTGTGCACGTTCGCATCAAGGAAGGCGCTCGTGAGCGTATCCAGGTTTTCGAAGGCACCATCATTGCCCGCAAGCATGGCGGCATTGGTGAGACCATCACCGTTCGCCGTGTTTCCTACGGTGTCGGCTGCGAGAAAGTCTTCCCCCTGCATTCTCCCAACGTGGCTATGATCGAGACCGTCCGTAAGGGCCAGGTTCGCCGCGCGAAGCTGTACTACCTGCGGGATCGTTTCGGCAAGGCTGCCAAGATCAAGGAGAAGGTTTAATTCTGCTTTTCATAAAGAAAGAGGGCTTTGCCCTCTTTTTTTATGCTCTGACGAAAAATTTGCTTTTTATTTCTGGAAAATACCTACAAGCTGTGGTACAATATCCCATATTATGCCGTGAGAGAAACAGGAGGGAACAAACGTGGCACGATTTGAATCCAAAAAGCAGAAGGAAGAAAATCCGGGGTTCCAAAAGAGTCTAGTGCTGTATCTGCACGATTTGTGCTGGATGCTGTCTGTGGTTATGATCGTATTTCTGGTCTTTTTCCGCATCATCGTGGTGTCCGGGCCCTCTATGCGGCAGACGCTGCTGGACGGGGACTATTTGCTTTTGACCGGCAATCTCTTCTACCGGGAGCCGAAACAGGGGGACATTGTGGTTCTCAGCAAGCAGACCTACGATCACGGAAAGCCAATTGTCAAGCGTGTCATCGCCACAGAAGGGCAGATTGTGGATATGGACTTTGAAAACGGCATTGTCTATGTAGATGGCCTCCCTTTGAAGGAGGATTACACAAACACCCTGACCAATCTGGACGAAGGGGCTGTGTTCCCGCAGATCGTGGAGGAAAACTGTGTCTTTGTCATGGGCGACAACCGCAACAATTCCAAGGACAGCCGCTCCCTGGAGATTGGCCAGGTGGACAAGCGGGAGATCCTGGGCAAGGTTGCCCTGATTCTCTTCCCGGGAACGGATGGCGGCTCCCAAAAGCGGGATTTTCAGCGAATCGGAAAGGTAAACTAAATGGAGAATATGAATATTCAGTGGTATCCGGGCCACATGACAAAAACCCGGCGGCAGATCGAGGCAGACTTGAAACAGGTGGATGCGGTCTGCGAAATCGTAGACGCCCGGATTCCTCTGTCCAGCCGGAACCCGGATATTGACGCCATCTGCGGCAGCAAACCCAGAATGATCGTCCTGAACCGCATGGACTTGGCAGACCCTGCCGCCACAAGCCGGTGGAAAAGCTATTTTGAGAAGAAGGGCATGGCTGTCATTGCCACGGACTGCAAGACCAAGCGGGGCATTTCCGGCTTTACCCCTGCGGCCCGGAAGGCCTGCACCGAAAAGCTCCAAAGGGATGCGGCGAAGGGCATGAATAGACCCCTGCGGGTCATGGTGGTGGGGATTCCCAATGTGGGCAAATCCACCCTCATCAATCAGATTTCCGGCAGAAAAGGCGCCAAGGCGGAAAACCGCCCGGGTGTGACCCGGGGCAAGCAGTGGGTGACGGTGGACGCGGGATTGCAGCTGCTGGATACTCCGGGAATCCTCTGGCCCAAATTTGAAGACCCCGAGGTTGGCATGATGCTGGCCTTTACGGGGGCCGTCAAGGAGGGCGTCATCGATGTGGAGGAGCTGGCCTGTCGCCTGATGGAGCTGCTGCTGGAATACTATCCGGAAACATTGAAGGAGCGCTACAAGGTAGAAGCCCCCCAGGGAACCCGGGGCTACGAGCTACTGGAAATGGCAGGAAAGAACAGAGGCTATCTGCTTGCCCGGGGGGAGATCCACACGGAGCGGATGGCAAAGGTGCTGCTGGATGAATTCCGCAGCGGAAAACTGGGAAAATTTACCCTGGAGCAGCCCAAGGAGGCAGAGCTATGAGTGAAATCAATCTCTGGGAGATCGAGTCGGAGCTCCCGTTTGAGCTGATCTGCGGTGTGGACGAGGCGGGCAGAGGCCCTCTGGCCGGACCGGTGTGTGCGGCAGCGGTCATCCTGCCCAAGGGACTGGTGATCCCGGGGCTGAACGACAGCAAGAAGCTCTCCGACAAGCGCCGCCGGGAGCTGTTTCCAATCATTCAGCAGGAGGCGGTGAGCTTTGGCATTGCTTTTGCAAGCCAGGAGGAGATTGACGAGATCAATATCCTGCAGGCCACCTTTCTGGCCATGCGCCGGGCGATGGAGCAGCTGAACCCCCAGCCGGAATTCGCCCTGATCGACGGCAACCGGGAGACGGACTTCGGTGTGCCCTGCAAGACGGTCATCAAGGGCGACAGCCTGAGCGCCAATATTGCCGCAGCTTCCGTGCTGGCCAAGGTCACCCGGGACAACTGGATGATGGAAGCTGCGGAAAAATACCCGGGCTATGGCTTTGAAATTCACAAGGGCTATGGCACCAAGGCCCACTATGCGGCCTTGGAAAAGCTGGGGCCTTGCCCCATCCACAGAAGGTCCTTTTTGAAAAAGCTCTATGGCTAATCTGCTGGGCCCCTGGGGGGAAGAAAAGGCAGCGGAATTTCTGCGTCGAAAGGGCTATGCACTGGTGGCATCCAATTACCGGTGCAAATTCGGGGAAATTGACCTGATCGTCAAAAACAGGCGCTATCTGGTTTTTGTGGAGGTCAAGCTGCGCAAAAATGCGGCGTTTGCCCAGGCACGGGAATTTGTGGACTATCGGAAGCAGCAAAGGCTCCGCACCACGGCATCCATGTACTTATCCCGGTATCCCACAAGCTTGCAGCCCCGGTTCGATGTGATCGAAATCTATGCACCCCAGGGAACGGAGACAAAAAAGCTGATTATCAATCATTTGGAGGATGCATTTGAATGAATTTTCCGGTATTTGATCTGCACTGCGACACCGCCCTGCGGCTGCTGGGCGACGATGTGAATCAGGCAGGAAGCCTGAATGCGAATGGCGGTCATATTGACCTGACCCGAGCAAAACAGCTTTCCGGCTACTGCCAGTGTTTTGCCTGCTTTACAACGCCCTATATGGAAAAAGAGGACTGGTACGGCCTGTCTCCCGTTGTTGTTTTTGAACGGGAGATTGCTACCATCCAGCGGGAAATCGACAAGAACAAAAGAAAGATCGGCCTGGTATATAGCGCCGATGATATCCGGACAAACTACGAAAAGGGAAAAATGTCCGCCCTTCTGACCATTGAAGGCCCGGCGGGCTTTGACTTTGACCCGGAGCTGCTGGAAAGCATGTTCCAGGCCGGCTTCCGCATTTCTACCCTTGGCTGGAATGAAAGCAACGTCCTCACCGGTTCCAACCAGACCGGAGAGGGCCTGACAGACCTGGGGCGGGAATATGTCCGCAATGCCCAGGAGCTTGGAATCCTGGTGGATGTGAGCCATATCAGCGATGCAGGCTTCTGGGATATTATGAAGATCACTCAGGCGCCTGTGATAGCCTCCCATTCCAACAGCCGGGCCGTCTGTCCCCATGCCCGGAACCTGACGGACGATATGTTCCGGGTCATCCGGGATACGGGCGGCGTGGCAGGTATCAACCAGTTTGCGGAATTCCTGGGGGAAAAGCCCACGCTGGACACGATCTGCGACCATATTTTCCATTTCCTGGAAATGGATCCGGAGTGCCGTCATATTGCGTTGGGCGGCGACCTGGACGGCTGTGATGCTTTGGCCCAGGGCTTTGAGGGTGTCCAGAGCTATCCGGCTCTGGCCCAGCGCCTGCTGGAGCGGGGCCTGACGGAGGAAATGGTTATGAATCTCTATTGGAACAATGCTTTGGGAGTGATGGACGCTGCGGTACGGAACAACAAGAAGTAAGGAACCCCTTTATGATGCAATGCAGGCATTCTCCCAGGACAGAAGCCCGGATGGCGGGCTGTATGTGCCGGAGACGGTGCCCAGGCTGAGCGGGGAGGAGATCCGGAATCTGGGAAAGCTGCCGGAAAACGGCGCCTTTGTCCGGCTGCTGGGTATGTACCTTGACCTGGGGATTACTGCCTGGGACCTGGATTTCTCCGTAGGCCGCCGCTGGGTTCGTGCCCGGGAGCTGGACCGAAGGACGGTTTTGGTGCAGTGCTGGCATAACCCGGAGGGGGAGCTGAGCTACATTCTGCGCTTTCTGTCGGAACGGCTGGGGTGCAGCTGCGGCTTCTGGGCGAAAACCTGCGTCAAGCTGGCGGTTATGGGCATGCTGCTCTCCCGGATGGAGCAGGAGGAGACAGATCTGGCGGTGCTGTCCGGAGATTTCTCCGGCGTTCTGGCGGGGGTGTATTTGAAGCAAATGGGCTTCCCGGTAGGGAAAATCATTTGCTGCTGCAATGAAAACAACAGCCCCTGGGAGCTGGTACACCTGGGGCAGCTGCGGACCGATGGGGTCTGCGAAAAGACCCGCACGCCGCTTGCGGATGTGGTGCTGCCCATGGGACTGGAGCACCTGCTGTACTGCCTGGGCGGCCCAAAACCGGCAGTGGAATATGCCAAGGTTTCCTATATGGGCCTGACCTATGAGCCGGAACAGAGCCTTTTGCGGCAAATGCAGCGCGCACTGTTTGTGGGCGTGACCAGCGAGAGCCGCCTGACGCTGACGCTGACGGGCGTTCTGAAAAATTATGATTGCCTGCTCAGCCCCTATACGGCCATTCTCTATGCCGGGGTGCAGGATTATCGCTCTAAGGCGGGGGAGAACCGCAGGGCGCTGCTCCTGTCGGAGCGCAGTCCGGAACCGGACAGCGATACCATTTCTGCGCTGCTGGATGTGCCCGGGGCAACGGTCAGGGAATACTTGAATACGGGGAGGTGAGTGTGTGGCGCTGTATGCCATAGGCGATTTGCATCTGTGTCTGGGCGCGCCGAAGCCCATGGATGTTTTCGGCGGTGCCTGGGTTGGCTATATGGAAAAGCTCCGGCAGGGATTCCGGGTGATTGGCCCGGAGGATACCACGGTGCTTATGGGCGATCTGAGCTGGGCACTGGACCTTCCCAGCGCAAGGGCAGATTTTTCCTGGATTCAGCAGATCCCCGGCAGAAAAATCATTCTAAAGGGAAATCACGATTATTGGTGGAGCACGGCTGCGAAATTCGAGAAATTTTGTAAGGAAAACGAATTTACCCAGATGTATCTGCTGAATAATAACTGCTATTTCTATGAGGACTATGCCATCTGCGGCACCCGCGGCTGGTTTTTCGAGGAGGAAAAGTCCGGTACCCACGATGAAAAGGTGTTCCGCCGGGAGCTGATGCGCCTGGAGGCGTCCCTGAAAGCGGCAGGGGACCGGGAGAAGCTGGTGTTTCTCCACTATCCGCCCAGGTACAAGGGATACACCTGCCAGGAGATTCTGGATATTCTGGAGAAATATGGTGTCCGGCAGTGCTTTTATGGGCATTTGCACGGCGGAAGCCACAAGCTGGCGCTGGAAGGGCTGTGGGATGGCATTTTCTATCGCCTGCTGTCTGCGGACTATGTGAATTTCCAGCCTCAGCCGGTAATCAAATGAAAACTTTTTAAGAAAAGTGTGGACAATTCCTGCTTTATTTGATAGAATATATCGGCTATGTAAAAATATAAATAAAGGGTGCGTTCCAAAGCACCTATCAGGAGGTATATTTACATGAATGTTAAGAGCGTAGAAAGAAACGGCAATCAGGCCACCATCGTGGTGGAGATCGACAAGGAGCTGATGGAGCGCGGTGTCAACAGCGCTTACATGAAGGCTCGTAAGAGCATCATGATCCCCGGCTTCCGCAAGGGCAAGGCTCCCCGGAAGATGATCGAGGCAATGTACGGTGCCCATGTCTTCTACGAAGACGGCCTGGAGGAGATCTTCCCCGAGATCTATGAGTTCGCCGTTGCCAGCCAGGATGGCTTCAAGGCCATTGGCCGCCCCAGCCTGACCGATATGCAGATCGCTGACGACAACACCGTCACCCTGACCCTGACCACCGACGTCTACCCCGAGGTCACTCTGGGCCAGTACAAGGGCCTGGAGGTCGAGAAGGCTGAGCCCACCGTTACCGATGCACAGGTTCAGGCCGAGCTGGACGCCATGGCCAAGAACGTGGCTTCCACCGAGAATGTGGACCGTCCCGCTGAGATGGGCGACACTGCCAACATCGACTTCGAGGGCTTCGACAATGGCGTTCCCTTCGAGGGCGGCAAGGGCGAGAACTTCGACCTGACCCTGGGCAGCCACTCTTTTGTTCCCGGCTTTGAGGAGCAGATTGTCGGCATGAATGTGGGCGAGGAGAAGGACATCGACATCACCTTCCCCAAGGACTATCACAAGGACCTGGCCGGCAAGGCTGTTGTGTTCCATGTGAAGGTCAACAAGCTGACCATGAACATCATCCCCGAGCAGGACGATGAGTTCGCCAAGGACGTTTCCGAGTTCGACACCCTGGAGGCTCTGAAGGCCGACATCCGTGCCAAGGCTCTGGAGAAGGCTCAGAAGCAGCTGGATTCCGATTTCGAGAACGCTGCCGTTGAGAAGGCCGCCGAGAACACCACCGTGGATATGCCCAATGCTCTGGTTGAGAAGGAGCTGGATGTGCAGATGGAGCGCTTCGGCTACCAGCTGCAGATGAGCGGCTATTCCATGGAGCAGTACGCCAAGATGATGGGCGGCGATGTGAGCACCATGCGCAATGCCTTCCGTCCCACCGCTGAGAAGCAGGCCAAGATCTCCGTCACCCTGGAGAAAATTGCCGAGGTGGAGAACCTGACCGTCACCGAGCAGGACATCGAGGAAGAGTTCGAGAGCATGGCCAAGCAGTACGAGATGGAGGTTTCCAAGGTCAAGGAGCTGGTTCCCGTTGAGGAGCTGACCGAGTCCCTGAAGACCCGCAAGGCCGTGAAGCTGATCGTGGACAGCGCCGTTGCCGTTGCGCCCAAGGCTGAGGAGAAGACCGAGGAATAAGCCTCTTTCCAAATGGTTAGAATGTTTCACGGCAAAGCCTAGACAGTCGGCTTGAAAACAAAAAATACGGATCGCGGGGGAAGCAAAAGGCCCCCACGGTCCGCCGCGTGTTTTCCATGGCTGTCAATTGAAAGGAGACATCACCATGAGTTTAGTACCCTATGTTGTTGAGCAGACCAGCCGCGGCGAACGCAGCTATGATATTTTTTCCCGTCTGCTGAATGACCGCATTATTTTCCTGTCCGAAGAGGTCAACGATACCACAGCCAGCCTGGTAGTTGCCCAGCTGCTGTATCTGGAAGCGCAGGATCCGGATAAGGACATTCAGTTCTATATCAATTCCCCCGGCGGCAGTGTCACGGCCGGTATGGCCATCTATGACACCATGCAATACATCAAGTGCGATGTTGCAACCATCTGCGTGGGCATGGCCGCATCCATGGGTGCTTTCCTGCTGAGCTCCGGCACCAAGGGCAAGCGGATGGCTCTGCCCAATTCTGAAATCATGATCCACCAGCCCTCTGCGGGCACCCAGGGTCAGATTACGGACATGGCCATTCATCTGAAGCGGTTGGAAAACGTCAAGACCCGGATGAACCGCATCCTGTCCGAGAATACCGGCAAGAGCATCGAAGAGGTCACCGCCGCCTGCGAGCGGGATAATTTCCTGAATGCGGAAGAGGCAAAGGCCTTCGGCCTCATCGACCGGGTTCTGGAGCATCATTGATTTTTAAGAGAAACGAGGTGCCGGAAAATGGCAAGAACAAGTGAGCCGCCGGTTCGATGCAGCTTCTGCGGGAAGCGGGAGTCCCAGGCCGGTCGGCTGATTGCCGGCCCCGGCGTGTATATCTGCAGCGACTGTGTGCAGGCCTGCAGCGAGCTGCTGCGGGATGAGATCGATGTGGGCGGCGGTGCCCCCAAGCTGGAAAAGCTGCCGACCCCCATGGAAATGAAGGCCTTCATGGACCACTATATCATAGGTCAGGAAGAGGCCAAAATCGCCCTGTCCGTTGCGGTCTACAATCACTATAAGCGCATTACGTTCCCGGACAATTCCGATGTGGATCTGCAGAAGAGCAATATTCTGCTCATCGGCCCCACGGGCTGCGGCAAGACCCTCTTTGCACAGACTCTGGCCAAGATTCTCAACGTACCCTTTGCAATCGCAGACGCTACCACGCTGACCGAGGCCGGCTATGTGGGCGACGACGTGGAGAACATTCTGCTTCGCCTCCTGCAGGCTGCGGATTTTGACGTGGAGCTGGCCCAGCGGGGCATTATTTACATCGATGAAATGGACAAAATCGCCCGCAAGAGCGAGAATACCTCCATTACCCGGGATGTGTCCGGCGAGGGCGTGCAGCAGGCGCTGCTGAAAATCCTGGAGGGCACCGTTGCCAATGTCCCGCCCCAGGGCGGACGGAAGCACCCCCAGCAGGAGATGATCCAGGTAGATACCACCAATATCCTCTTCATCTGCGGCGGTGCCTTCGATGGGCTGGATAAGATCATTGAGGCCCGGACGGACCGGAGCACCATCGGCTTTGATGCGCCGGTGGAAAGCCGGAAGAACCGGGATGTGGGCAAGCTGCTTGCCCAGGTGGAGCCCCACGATCTGATGAAGTTCGGCATTATCCCTGAGCTCATTGGCCGTATGCCCATGATCGCCTGCCTGGAGAGTCTTAGCCAGGAGGACCTGGTTCGCATTATGGTAGAGCCCAAGAACGCCATTGTCCGCCAGTATCAGAAGCTGCTGGAGATGGACGGCGTGGCTCTGGAGATCACTGAGGATGCCATGAAGGCCGTTGCCAAGAAGGCCATTGACCGTCAGATCGGCGCCAGAGGCCTGCGGGCAATTCTGGAGAAAATCATGACGAACATCATGTTCCAGATTCCCTCGGATCTGACCATCCAGAAGGTGATTCTGACACCGGAATGCGTCGAGGGTGGGCAGCCTACCATTGTGCGAGATCCTGCTCATCCCAGAGAGCCCCTGAACGGGAAGAAATAATGCTTTAAGGGGGCGGAGAAATCTGCCCCCTTTTGTCTTCATAGGTACTTTTTGGTGCCATTAACTCCACAAAGGAGGGAAAATACAATGAGCGAGATGATTTATGCCGGGAATATGCCGGTCCTGGCCCTGCGGGGGCTGGCCATTTTCCCGGATCAGACGGTCCACTTCGATGTGGGCCGGCCCAAGTCTGCCCTGGCGCTGGAGGCGGCGATGAAGGAGAATCAGACCCTCTTTCTGACGCCCCAGAAGGACATCATGGTGGACGACCCCAAGCTGGGAGACCTGTATACCGTGGGTACCATTGTCCAGGTCAAGCAGGTGCTGAAGGCCCAGGATGAAAATCTGCGGGTCTTGGTCACCGGCCTTTCTCGGGGACGCATTACGGAAATGCGGCAGACAGAGCCGTATTTGGCCGGTCAGGTGGAGTCTGTCTCCTGCCCGGAGAGCGGCAGCGGCCCCAGAAGCCAGGCACTGCGCCGGGAGGCCAACAGCCTCTACGCCGCCTATACGGAGTACACGGAGCACCCGGCCCAGCTGATTCAGCTGAAAATGCTTGCCAGCGATGACGACGGCTTCCTTGCGGATTCCATCGGCCAGAATTCCGGCCTGGACATCCAGGACAAGGCGGCCCTTTTGGCCCAGCTGAACCCCACCAAGCGCCTGGAAATGGCAGTTGCCATGCTGCGCCGGGAGATTGAGGTTCTGAAGCTGGAATCCGAGATCCAGGACAAGACCCGGGTCAATATGGACCAGAACCAGCGGGACTACTATCTGCGCGAGCAGATGCGTGCCATTCGGGAAGAGCTGGGCGAGGAAGACGAGAATGCAGAGCTGGACGAGGACATTGCCCGCATCAAAAAGCTGCATCTTGCCGAGGAGCAGGAGAAGAAGCTGATCAAGGATGCCGAAAAGCTGAAGAAGCAGCCCTTCGGCTCCTCCGAAGCCTCCGTCCTGCGCAACTATCTGGACACGGTGCTGGATCTTCCGTGGAATGTGAAGACCAAGGACCGGGTGGACGTGGCCGCTGCACGCAAGGTGCTGGACAAGGATCACTTCGGCATGGAAAAGGTGAAGGAGCGGATTCTGGAGACCATGGCCGTCAAGCAGATGGCCCCGGACAGCCAGCACCAGATACTCTGCCTGGTAGGCCCTCCCGGCGTGGGCAAAACCTCTATTGCCTATTCCATTGCCCGGTGCATGAACCGGAAGATGGTCCGCATTTCCCTGGGCGGCGTCCATGACGAGGCCGATATCCGGGGCCACCGGAAGACCTATGTGGGAGCCATGCCCGGCCGCATCATGACGGCCATGACCCAGGCCGGGACCTCCAACCCCGTTGTCCTGCTGGACGAGATCGACAAAATGGGCTCAGACTACCGGGGCGACCCCAGCGCGGCGCTGCTGGAGGTGCTGGATGCGGAGCAGAACAGCACTTATCGGGACCATTATATTGAGATTCCCTTCGACCTGTCCGATGTAATGTTCATCACCACCGCCAACACCTTGGATACCGTCCCCAGACCCCTGCTGGACCGTATGGAGATCATCGAACTGGGCTCCTATTCCGATGAAGAGAAGCTCATGATTGCCAAGAATTACCTGGTGCCCAAGCAGCTGAAAAAGCACGGCCTGAAAAAGACCCAGCTGCGCATTACGGATGATGCCATTCGGGAGATCATCTGCTGCTATACCCGGGAATCCGGCGTTCGGAACCTGGAGCGGGAAATCGGGGCCATTTGCCGGAAGGCAGATATGCAGCTGCTTTCCCAGGAGGAGCCCAAGAAAATCACCGTCACCGGCGGCAATCTGGAGGACTTCCTGGGCATCCGCAAATTCCTGCCGGACCGTCTGCCGGGCAGCGACCAGGTGGGCCTGGTCACGGGCCTGGCCTGGACCAGCGTAGGCGGCGAGACCCTGGAAGTGGAAGTCAATGTGATGGAGGGCTCCGGAAAGCTGGAGCTCACCGGCAACCTGGGCAACGTCATGAAGGAGTCTGCCCATGCCGCCCTGAGCTATATCCGGGCCAACGCCCAGAAGCTGGGCGTTCCCGCGGACTTCTATAAGACCAAGGATATCCATGTCCATTTCCCGGAGGGCGCTGTGCCCAAGGACGGCCCCAGTGCCGGTGTGACGGTCTGTACGGCAATCGTCTCCGCCCTGACGAATACCACCGTCCGGCGGGATGTGGCCATGACCGGCGAAGTTTCCCTTCGGGGCCGGGTCATGCGCATTGGCGGCCTGAAGGAGAAGACCATGGCGGCGCTTCGCCACGGCATCCGCACGGTCATTATTCCCAAGGACAACGAGCGGGACCTGGAAGAGATCGACCAGACCGTCCGCAAGCAGCTGAATTTCATCAGCGCTTCTACGGTGGATACGGTGCTGAATGCGGCGCTGAACCGGACTGCGGAGATGAACCCTGCCATTCTGGGCAGCTTGCCTGAGGACGTTTCCGCCAAGGCAAGACGGCCGGAGCTGCAGCAGTAAGGAGGCGGCTATGAATTTTCAGAACGTAGAATTCTTGATTTCCGCCGCCTCGCCCAAGGATTTTCCGGGAAAACGGCTGCCGGAGATTGCCTTTGCGGGCAAGTCCAATGTGGGCAAATCCTCCGTTATCAACCGCCTTTTGCAGCGCAAGAGCATGGCAAAGGTGGGGGATAAGCCGGGAAAGACCGTCCATGTGAACTATTTTTTGCTGGATAAAACCTGCTATCTGGTGGACCTGCCCGGCTACGGCTTTGCAAAGGTACCCCAGGCGGAAAAGGACCGCTGGGCAAAGCTCATGGAGGACTATTTTGCTGCCAACCGCATTACCCTGGGGGTGCTGATCGTGGACTACCGCCATCCGCCCACGAACAACGATATCACTATGGCCAGGTGGTTTCTGGATTCCGGCTGCCCCTTTGTGGTCCTTGCCAACAAGAAGGACAAGCTGAAGAAGAGCGAGCTGGAGCCGAACCTCGCCACCATCCGCGCCGACCTGGAGCTGCCCGAGAGCTGCCCCGTGATCCCTTTCTCCGCCGAGAAGGGCGACGGCCGGGACGAACTGGTGAAGTGCATCCTGAACGCCGTAAAGGCATAAACCACGTCTATGAGAATATCCCTCTGCCATTGCGGCAGAGGGATGTCTTTTGTTATGGGGAATTACTCTGCGTCCCGCAGCCGTTCCACCACGCTGTATTTCATCGCCTGTTTATGCATGGCGGTGGGAATCAGCCAGCCAAGCAGCGCGAACAGGGGAATGGCGGTAAGCGCGGGGATCACATTGAACCTGGCGCTGAAAAACCAGAACATTTTTTCCATAAGTTTTCCAAGCAAGGGACTCATCATGACCGAAAGAACCAGCGCGGCCCCGGCAGAGCCCAGGGCATAGAACAGTCCCTCATAAACCAGCATCGCGTTGAGCTGCCTGCCGGTCATTCCCACCGCCTGGAGAACCGCAAATTCTCTTCTGCGGGAAAGAATCCCCGTCATAATGGCATTGAAGAAGTTGAGAACGCCAACAAGGCCGACAATGGCGCAGAGCAGCCCGCCCAGCAGCAGGAACATGGTCTGGAAGCTCTCGAATTCTGCCCGGAGTGTTGCTTTGCTTTCATACATCAATCCGGACAAATTGTCAGCAGTTAAATCAGCAAGGTAATTCTCCGCGGATGCTTCGCTTGTGTCATCGGTCGTATCGAACAGATAAAACATCGGGATACTTTCGTGCCGGCTGTCATGGTTGAGTTTCTCGATGGGAAGCACAAAACTATAGCCTGGTGAATAAGAACGGAAGCTCATGGAGTACGGCACTGTGACATAAGCACAGATTGTATAAGCTACATCATGGCTGGCAGAAAGCTGAAACTGTACGTATTCTGCAGGCGTATTTTCATCGCAGAGGTTTCCGGTACGGCTGTCAATATAATGTCCTTCATCAATATAGGTTATGGTCTGAACAGAACCGACAGGCGGGTAAGAATCAGGATTGCGCACATTTCCGTAATCATCTGTACGAACGACTGCAGCGATGGCATTTGTATCTTTTTGAAACATAGGAGATATGTCGCCCTCTACCACAGTTAATTTATCAAACAAGGAATCATCCAAGCCTTCCATTAACGTACTCTCGCCCACAAGATCACCACGGCGATCTCTCTGTTCCAACACGGCTTTTGCATTTTCCTCGGAAGTATAGTGCATCATGTCCTGCAGCCAGTGCTCCTCGCGCATCCAGGCATATGGAGTATAACCGGTCAGCGTATAACCACAACCGGACAGGGACAGAGAGGTATTCGCTTTGATTTGTTCCATTTGTTCCTGAGAAATATAGCTTTCGGAGCGATTGTACCGAAAATAATCCGTAGAGCTTACGATAAAGTCCGCACAGGTTTGTTTTGCCAGATACTTTTCCATATCGAAACCACCTGTAAAAGTGACCAGGATATTGAGAAGTACCACCGAAAGCGAAAGAGAGATAACTACAAGAACAGTTTTCCTTTTATTGCGCCCCAAGTTGGCAAAAGCCATTTGATATACTTTTGCACCACGGGTAGTACGGCGCTTCTTTTTGCTCCTTACAATTTCCGTGTACTTTGTTGCTTCCACCGGAGAAACTTTTGAGGCAATTTTACCCGGACGGGAACAGGACAGCAGAACGGTGACCAGGGCGAACAAAGCAGAGGCAAGAAAAATCAGGGGAGAGGCGCTGATGGTGGTGATCTCAGCGCCGAAGGTTGTTCTGGCCATTACAACAGGGGTCAGGACTGCGCCAACGCCGTAGCCCAGCAGCATACCCGCCGGAATGCCGATGACGCACAGAAGCAGCGCCTGCTGGCGGATGATGCGCTTTAACTGGCGGGGCGTTGTGCCGATGGTTTTCAGCAGGCCGTAAAATCGAATGTCCCCGGTGACGGAGATCTGGAAGATGTTGTAAATGATCAGATATCCGGTGAAAATCACCAGCAGGAGAAAGGCCGCTATGGCAATCACCGTCTGGGGGTCGAGCTGGGATGCCATCTGGGAAGTGGTATAGCCCCAGTTGACACCGATTCGAACGCTGTTTGGATCGCCGTAGCTGTCCCAGGTGTAACCCAGGTCGGTATCCACCTGCTCCATCTGCCCCCGGATGTTGGCAGCGGACGCCATCATCACATTCAGATCCACGCGGAAAGGTTCCAGCCCCTGTTCCGCTGCCCGGGCTTCAATGGAGGAGGCATAGTCTGCGGGGATATTGATGTAGTGAACAGGCATCAGATCGTCATAGTCCCAGAAGCCCACCAGGGTGAAGGTGTCCGTCACCGGGAAGGCTGTCTGATCCTTGTCCGTGACGGAATAGGAAACGGTGACCTCTGCTCCCAATTCCGGCGTGATACCAAGCATTTGCAGGGCCGCAGTATCCATGGCCACTTCCTTTCCGCTTGTGGGCATGCGCCCGGTGGTGGGGGTGGCGTAGCTCCACTTGGTGCAGTTTGCATCCATATAGCTGATTTCAGCCGGGATTTTGGCAAAAACGCCCTCTGTGCTGATGCCGATGACCTTTCGCGCGCCCACCTCTTTCACGTTCGGGTGGGCAGCGATCCGCTCTGCCTGCTCCGGGGACACGTCCTTAAATGTACCGTGGGCATAGCCTCCCAATTGCCGGAACTGGTAGGTTTCGTAGCTGGAATTCAGGGACAGGACAATGGTAAATAGAGACGTAAACAGCAGCGTCGTCAAGGCAATGGCGAAAACCGCGATCCGGTTCCGCCGCCGGTTGGCCCGGAGAAACCGGAAGCTGAGCCTGCGGATGCATTTCTGGTTTGAAACCTTCATCACAGCCACCTCCTCAGCGGCCTGTGACGATGCGGCCGTCTTCAATGCGGATGATCCGGTCAGCCAGCTGGGCGATTTCCTCATTGTGGGTGATCATCACAATGGTCTGGGCGAATTTCTGACTGGTCACCTTCAACAGGCTTAGTACATCCTGACTGGTCTTGCTGTCCAGATTGCCGGTTGGCTCGTCTGCCAGAATGATGGCCGGGGCCGCCGCCAAAGCCCGGGCAATGGCCACCCGCTGCTGCTGCCCGCCGGAGAGCTGACCGGGCAGCGCGTCCAGCTTTTTTTCCAGTCCCAGGGTCTGTACGATCTGTCCGACAAATGCATTATTGATTTTTCCGCCGTCCAGCTCAATGGGCAGGACGATGTTCTCGTATACATTCAGCACCGGAACAAGATTGAAAGCCTGAAATACGAAGCCGATTTTCCGGCGACGGAAGATGGTCAGCGCTTCCTCTTTCAAGGTAAAAATCTCCTGCCCGTCAACCGTAACCGTGCCCTCCGTAGGCCGGTCCAGCCCGCCGAGCATATGCAGCAGGGTAGATTTTCCGGAGCCGGATGTGCCGACGATGGCGACAAATTCACCTTTTTCCACACGCAGATCAACGCCATCCAGGGCGTGAACCGCATTGTCGCCGGAGCCATAAATTTTTTTCAGCCCCTGGGCCTGTAGAATTGCCATAAATGAGTACCTCCATAAAAAATCTGTATGCGCGCAAAGAAAACATCCTTTGCCGCATACAGATTATCACATAGGATTCTTTCCACATTCTTTCCGTCAGAAGATGAATTCTAACAGTTTTGAAAGAATCGAAGTTATTTCGGCAGAAATACGGAAAAAGTGCTCCCTTCTCCGGGGGCAGAGGTAACCCTGATGTAGCCCCCTTCGCCGGAGATGATCTGGCGGGCCAAATATAGCCCAATTCCCACGCCTTCCTGCTCCTGCACGGTTTCCCCACGATAAAAGCGGGTAAATATCTTTCCCTGTTCCCGTTCCGGGATGCCTGGGCCGGTGTCCGAGATGTCGATTCGCGCGAACATTTCGTAGCTGTCCGCGCGGATGGTAATTTCGCCGTGCGGCGTGTATTTGATTGCGTTGTCAATCAGATTTGTCAGGGCTTCCGCTGTCCATTTTGGGTCAAAAACGGCAGAAGCTTCGGTATCGTATAGGTGCAGGGCCAATCCCTTTTCGACAGCCTTGGCGGCGTACTGCTCCGCGGCGCTTTGAAGCAGCGGCTGCAGTGCTGTGCGTTTTGGAGAAAGGGAAATGATCCCGTTTTCCAGCCTGGACAGCTTCACGAGAGCATCAATCAAAAATTGAAGCTTCTTGGCCTGCGCGTGGAGTGTGTCCACATTTGCCTCGGTCGATGGGGGAAGGGCTTCTTCCTGCAGAAGCTCGCTGTATAGCAGCAGGTTTGCAATGGGTGTTTTGGTTTGATGGGAGATATCGGCAACCAGTGCTTTGATTTTGTCCTTTTCTCGGGCCAGGTTTCGGGAGGAGGTTTCCGCTGCGGAAAGATAATGGGCAAATTTTGTCTCCAATGCGGAGAGCTTGCTCTCATCAAAGGTGGTTTCAGAAAAGGAACCGTCCATTGCGGCATCCAGCATTTTTTCGATATGCTCCATGGTTTTCCGGCTTTTTCGCCGCTCCCGCCATACAATGGCGGCGGCTGCAAGAAAGCACAGCAGAAAAAATACAACTTCTGTCTTATTCATCCGCCCTTACCCAGCTGTAGCCAATGCCGTATACCGTTTTGATATATGCCTGTGCGCCAAGCTTATCCCGCAGACGCTTTACCGCAACGGAGAGGGCATTTTCATCCACATATTCCGCGCCATCCGTCCAGATTCTGTCCACCAATACGTTTCGGGGCACGGTTTGGCCCCGGTTTTCTACAAGCAGGTGCAGCAGCTTTTGCTCCGTTTTGCTCAGTTCAACTTTGGTATTTCCTGCGTAAAAGCACATGGCCGCAAAATCAAAGCGGAAATGATTGATTTGGACCGCCCCACTGCTGCGGACCGACACCTGCTTTCGCAGCTGGGTGTTCACTCTTGCCCGCAGGACGGAAAGGGAAAAGGGCTTGGTAATGTAATCGTCGGCGCCCCGTTCCAGCCCGTCTACAATGTCCATATCCGTGTCATTTGCCGTCAGAAGATGACGGGAACATCCGGCGTACCCTCTTTTATTTCCCGCAGCAGCTGTAGTCCGCTGCCATCCGGCAGATTGATGTCCAACAAAATCAAGGATGCTTTTCCGCAAAGCAGCTGTTCCCGCGCCGCTTTCAGGTCCCGGCAGGAAATAAGCTGCCGATTTTCCGCGTTCAGCGCCTTGCACAGCCCTTGGTTTAAGCCCGCATCATCTTCAACGATCAATAATTGTTCCATTTTTCAGTGCATTGGCGTTCTTAGCGGATGAAGTGGGTAGCAACCCGGGGCTCTTTTTCGGGCAGGCCGTAGGCTTCCTTCCCGAGGGCGATGCTCTTCATGAGAAATGCCATGTTTCTTGCCAGGGCGCGCATGGTCTGCTTGCCCTCCTCGTCCTGCTCTGCCTCGCCGGGCAGGCGGCCGTGGATGCTGTTCCAGTATTGGCTGGAGGCCAGCGGCATTCCGGAAATGGTAAAGTATTTGTTCAGCTCGTCGAAGGTGGCGGAGCAGCCGCCCCGGCGGGCGCAGACCACGCTGGCGCCTACCTTCATGGTCAGATCGCACCGGCAGCTGTAAAACAGCCGGTCCAGGAAGGAAATCAGATTGCCATTGGCGGAGGCATAGTACACGGGGCTTGCCACGACCACGCCGTCTGCTTTCGCAAGCAGGGGGGCGGCTTCGTTGACAGCATCGTCAAAGACACATTTGCCAAGCTCTGCGCATTTGTTGCAGGCAATGCAGCCGCGGACGGCCTTGGCGCCCACATTCAGCTCTGTGACCTCGATGCCCTCCTGGGCAAAGACATTTTTCATTTCCCGCAGGGCGATGGCGGTATTGCCGTTTCCTCGGGGGCTTCCGTTGATCATCAATACATTCATAAAATATCCTCCCATTTTGATTCATGCTTACAGCAGCGGCGCTATGACCTTGGCCAGGTACCCGGTCAGCTTCACCAGGAAGGGCTCCTGCCGGAGGGTCTGCCAGGTGACTGGGCGGCAGGAGCCCATTGTATTCTGAAAATCCTGCCAGATGTCCTCCAGACAGTCCACGTCCTTCAGATAGGCGGCGCATTCAAAGTGGTGGTACAGACTTCTGTAGTCCAGATTGATGGTGCCTACCACGGCTTCCCGCCGGTCGCTGAGGAAGACCTTGGCGTGGACAAAGCCGGGGGTGTACTCATAGAGCTTCACACCGGCGGACAGCAGCGCCTTGTAGTGGGTCTTGGCCAGGGCGTAGGGGATTTTTTTGTCCGGGATGCCCGGAAGGATGATTCGCACGTCCACGCCCCGCTTGGCGGCGAATTTCAGGGCGGTTTCCATTTCTCCGTCCAGAATCAGGTAGGGCGTCATGATATAGACGTAGCTGTGGGCGCGGTTCAGAATGTCGATATAGACCATTTCGCCCAGCTTTTCCTTGTCCATGGGGCTGTCCGCATAGGGGATGACGTAGCCCTGTGCAGGGGCGGGCTCCGGAACGTCCAGCTGCTCCGGAAATTGGGGCAGCTTTTCGTCGATGTTCCACATCTGCAAAAACATGAGGCTGAAGCTCTCCACGGCGTCGCCCTTGAGCATGATTGCAGTGTCCTTCCAGTGGCCGAAGCGCTCTATGTGGTTGATGTATTCGTCCGCCAGATTGACCCCGCCGGTGAAGGCGGTCTTGCCGTCGATTACCAGAATTTTCCTGTGGTCACGGTAGTTGTAGTGGGAGGAAACGATGGGGGAGATGGGGCTGAACATCTTGCAGCGGATGCCCAGGGCCTCCATTTTTTGCGGGTAGCCCTCCGGCAGGGTGGTGAGCTCACAGGTGCCGTCATACAGCAGCCGGACATCCACACCCTGCTGCACCTTTCGCTCCAGAATCTCCAGGACCTTGCCCCACATAAGGCCTTCCCGGAGAATAAAGTACTCCAGATAGACGGAATGCTCCGCTTTTTCCAGCTCTATGAGCATCTGCGCCCATTTGTCTTCTCCCTGGGGGAAATAGGTGACCTGGGTATTGGTGTAGACCGGGAAGCTGCCGCAGGAGCCAATGTAGCGGGCCAGGCCTGCCGCGCCCGGGTCTTCCTGCTGAAGCTGCTCCAGAGTATCCTCCCGGGAGTGGATCAGGTGGTGGGACAGCACCTCGCTTCTGGCTACCAGGGCCTGCAATGTTCTGCGGCCCCATTCGCTCTGCGTCCAGATGTACAGAGCGCAGCCGAATACGGGGAGCAAGCCAATCACGAGGAGCCATGTGATTTTGGCGCTGGCATCCATGGAGCTGTTCACCAGAATCAGCATGACCGCAACGGTAAACAGCGCGCTGCCGCCTAAGAACAATGGAATATTGTCTTCGAACCAGAAGTACAGGGAAAACAGGATCCCGGCTTGCAGCAGCAGGGAGACGAACAGCAGCGTTTTCCGATTGAAAACGGCCCGGATGAAGCTCTTTTTTCCTTTGTTCAAAAGCTGTCTGCCGGTTTGAGAGAGTTCTTTGGAATTCATGGACAGCCTCCTTTTTGCTTTATTTTCTCCATTATAATCCATTTACGAGGGTAAATCAATGAAAAAAGAGGAATGGATCGGGAAAATCAATTAAGATTTCTTTATTTTTGCATATGCGGTTTGCGTTTCCGGGCTGTCTATGCTATAATCCTTGGGAATGGTAAAAAAGACCCTGAAAGGAATAAGCTATGATTATTGGCATTTTTACGGATACCTTTTATCCGGAAATCAACGGCGTGGCTACCTCCTGCCTGAATCTATATCAGCAATTGCAGAAAATGGGGCATACGGTCCATGTCTATGCACCCAAGTGCAAGGGGTGGGAGGAATTCCAGAGCGACACCCTGCATTACCTGGAATCGGCACAGTTTATCCTTCTGCGGGACAGAAATGTGGCGTTCCCCGGCATGGGGACCATCCGACAGGCTCTGGATATGCATTTTGATGTGGTGCATACCAACAGTGAGTTTGTCATGGGCTTTTTGGGCACCTATATTGCCCGCCATACGGGCTGCGTTCGGGTGCATACCTATCACACGGTGTGGGAAGACTATACATACTATGTTACCCACGGTCACGGGGACAACACTGCCAAAAGCCTTGCCAAGCGCTATAGTGAGTGGTGGTGCGACCGGTTTGACAGGGTGATCGTACCCACGGCCAAAACGGAGAATCTGCTGCGGCAGTATGGGGTGGAAGCACCCATTGACATCATCCCCAGCGGCATGGACCTGGGGCGCTTCTCGCCGGAAAGGCACAGTGCAGAGGAAAAGGCGGCAACCCGGGCGGAATGCGGCATTCCGGAGGGAAAGCGGGTGCTGTTGAACATCGGGCGGCTGGCAAAGGAAAAGAATATCGAAAAGATCCTGCGGGTCTTTCCGGAGCTGCATGAGCACTGTCCGGACGTGCAGCTGGTCATCATTGGCGAAGGCCCGCTGCGGGCGGAATTGCAGGAGCAGGCATTGGCCCTGGGGATGGCGGACAGTGTATCCATTGTGGGTTCCAAGCCCTGGGAGGAGATCGACCGGTACTATGCCATCGGCGATGTGTTCGTCAGTGCCTCCCATTCCGAGACCCAGGGCCTGACCTATATCGAAGCGGCGGCTTCCGGGTTGTGCGTCTGCGCGGTGGACGATCCCTGCCTTCTGGGCGTCTTCACAGACGGCGTCAGCGCGGTCCTGTCCGGGGATAGTGACGAGCAGCTGCTGGAGAGCCTGATGCTGTCCTTCAGCCCCATCGGAAATCGGATCCGCCGCAATGCGGTGGAGGCGGCCAGACCCTACAGCACGGAACAGTTCGCCCGGCGGGTCGAGCAGTGCTATGTGAACGCAATAGCACAGAAATCGGCGGTCCCTGCATTCGGGAATATTTGAACAATAAGGCAGGACGCAATGCCGCGTCCTGCCTGCATTTTGTGGGAAGGAAAAATAATACTGGAAATTCCCGCAGATCTATGTTATTATAAATTGAAATTTTCTGTGAAGGAGGCGGCAGGTGTGACTTGGCTGCAAAATTTTGTCTATAGTTTCTTGTCCGGTGCAGCAGAGGTACTGCCGATTTCTTCCCGAGCCCATGGCATTCTGCTGCTGAAAATATTTGGAGCCTCCGGCAATAGCGACCTGATGCTGCTGATGCTGCATCTTGGCATTCTTCTGGCGCTGTACAAGATATGCCGCCCCCAGCTGACCCGCATCAATCGGGCCCTGGCTCTGGCGCGCATTCCCAAAAAGAAGCGAAGACGGCCCTTGGATACCAAGAGCCTCATGGACTTCCGCCTGCTCAGGACCATGGTTATTCCGGTGGTTCCGGCCTATTTTCTTTACAATCTTACGCAAAGCCTTGGCCAAAGCCTTCTGGCGGTTTCGCTGATGCTGCTGCTCAATGGAGCGATCCTCTATATTCCGCAGTTTTTGCCCACAGGAAATAAGGATTGCCGCACCATGAGCCGGGTGGAAGGCCTCCTGATGGGCCTGGGCGGTGCGGCCTCTGTGCTGCCGGGCATTTCCGGCATTGGGGCTATGGTGTCCATCGGGTCCGTATGCGGTGTGGACAGAAAGTATGCCCTGGAAAATGCCATGGCCGTGGGAATCGTTATAGAGGCCTGTACGGTGGTCTGCGACGGTGCCCGGGTGATCGCCGGGGGATTTGAGGGCGTGACCTTCAGCCTGGTGCTGACCTATCTGTGCGCAGGCTTTGCCAGCTTCCTGGGCGCCCTTGGGGGTGTGAAGCTGCTGCGGCGCATTGTGGCGGAGCATAGCTTTTCTGTATTTGCATTCTATTGCTGGGGCCTTGCCCTGTTTGCATTCTTCCTGAATCTGGTAGCATGAGAGCCAGACTTCCCGGTCAGGGAAGTTCTGGCTTTCGCATACGGTTCAGTTTTTATGGTTTGGAGGATATTCATGGCACAAAAGAAGCCAACGCAGGCGGAAATCAAGGCCGCCGGTGCACAAAAGAAGACGCCCGCCGGGTCATCCGGCAGCAAATCTACCCCACCCAAAAAGAAAAATCCCGAAAAGGTGAAAAAGAGTAACCAGGATTTTGCAGGGGGCCTGTCGCCTAATATTCTGGCGGCGGTTCTCTGCGCCTGCCTGTTTGTGCTGTTCCTGGTCATCGCCATTAATCCGGATGGGGCCCTGCTGAAGGTGCTGAAATCCGTGATCCTGGGCCTGCTGGGCCAGGTGGGCTTTTATTTCGCCATACCCGCTCTGGCGGCGATTTTCGTGATTCAGACCTTCGGCAGGAAGCAGAAGCCGGTTATGCGCAGTGTGTGCGTGATTTGCTTTGTATTCTTCTGCGGCAGCATCTACCATCTGGCCGTGCAGACCCAGGGCATGGCAGAGGGAATCGGTGTCGTTGCGGACCTCTATACCGGCGGCGCTGCCGGGACCACCGGCGGCGTGCTCTGCGGCGGCCTTGCCATGCTGGTCCGCTGGGCCTGCGGCAATGTGATTTCTTATCTGCTCTTCGGCCTGGGCGCTTTGCTGACCCTGCTGGGCTCTGTGCAGATCACCATCCCCAGCCTTATCAAGGCCATTGCTGAGCGGCCCAGAGAAGAGGATTGGGAGAAGGAAGAGGCAGACTATGTGGAGCCTGCTGCCGCCGTGGTGAACCATATTGCCACGAAGCGGATCGAGAAGAAGCAGGCCAAGAATAAGCCCGTGCAGATGACCATCGATGAGCTGGAGCCTCAGCCCCAGCCGGTACAGAAGAAGCGTCCCGCCCCGGCGGCTGCACCTGCCGCCCCTGCCCAGGCAGAGCCGCCCCAGGAGCGCCGCAGTGCCCCTTCCGGAACACCTGCCCGGGCTGCGGATGTCATGAACACCATCGACCTGGATATTGATACCCCCATATATGGCGCGCCTGCCCAGCCGGTTACCCGGGGCATTCCCGTGGAGAAGACTCCGGAAGAGCCGGAGAAGCGGAAAAAGCAGGAGCTCAAACGGGAGCCGGAGCAGCCCCCGATTCCGGAGAAGATGCCAAAGCTTGTGAAGCAGGAGCAGCCGGAGCGGCCTGCCAAGCCCATTGTCCCTCCGGAGAATACCGGAGAGAAGCCCGGCAAGGTGACCACCAAGGAGGCGGCGGAGTCTGCCAAGCAGGTCGCCGCCGAGATTGCCCAGGGCAGCGCCGCCGAACAGACGGCCTACCGGTTCCCGCCCATTGAACTGCTGCGCCGTCCCGCCGGAACCAGTGCCGACGGCACCGAGGAAATGCGGGAGAACTCCCGGCGGCTCAACGAGACCCTGGCTTCCTTCCACATCGATGCCCATATTATCAATGTGACCCGTGGCCCCAGCGTTACCCGGTATGAAGTGGAGCTGGACAAGGGCGTCCGGCTGAGCAAGCTCACCGGCTGCGCCGATGACATTGCCCTGAGCCTGGGCGCTTCCGGTGTGCGAATTGCCGCCGTGCCCGGGAAAATCTCCATTGTGGGCATTGAGGTGCCCAACAGGACGGTGACCACCGTGTCCCTGCGGGAGGTCATCGATTCCCCGGCCTTTGCCCAGGCCAAGGGCAAGTCCTCCTTCTCCGTGGGCAAGGATATTGCAGGCAACTGCATTGTGGGCAACATTGCGAAGATGCCCCACATGCTCATCGCCGGTACCACCGGTTCCGGTAAATCCGTGTGTATGAACTCCATCATCATCAGCCTGCTCTATAAGGCCGGCCCCGAGGATGTGAAGCTCATTATGGTAGACCCCAAAATGGTGGAGCTGGGCATTTATAACGGCATTCCCCAGCTGCTGATCCCCGTGGTCACAGATCCCAAGAAGGCCGCAGGTTCCCTCCAGTGGGCCGTGACGGAAATGCTGCGCCGCTACAAGCTCATGTCCGATGCCGGTGTCCGGGACCTGGAATCCTACAACAGCATCGTTGCCAATGAGGAGGGCGGCCAGAAGCTGCCACAGATCATTGTCATCATCGATGAGCTGGCGGACTTGATGCTGGTAGCCGCCAAGGAGGTGGAGGATTCCATCTGCCGCATTGCCCAGATGGGCCGTGCTTCCGGAATGCACCTGATCATCGCCACCCAGCGTCCCTCCGCAGACGTGATCACCGGCCTGATGAAGGCCAACATTCCCTCCAGAATTGCCTTCTCCGTGGCCTCCGCCATGGAATCCCGGATCATTCTGGACACCCAGGGCGCGGAGAAGCTGGTTGGCAAGGGCGATATGCTCTATGCCCCCATCGGCTGCGGCAAGCCGCTGCGTGTCCAGGGCTGCTTCGTCACGGACAGCGAGGTGGAGGCGGTTGCCAGCTTCGTGAAGGACAATTATACGGCTGACTACAACCAGCAGGTTCTGGAGGAAATCGAGAAGAAGGCCCAGCAGACCGGAAAGAGCGGCAAGGGCGCTGCTGCCGACCCGGAGCCCAACGACGCCGAGCTGGAGGGAGATGAAATGCTTCCCGCCGCCGTGGAGGTCATACTGGAAACCGGACAGGCCTCTGTTTCCATGCTCCAGCGCAGGTTAAAGCTGGGCTATGCCAGAGCTGCCAGAATCGTGGACGAGATGGAGGAAAAGGGCATTGTAGGCCCCTTCCAGGGCTCCAAGCCCCGGGATATCCTCATCACCAAGGAGCAGTGGGCCGCCCGGAACGGCGACTCGCCGGAGGACGAACCCATGTCGGAAAACTAAGGAATACAGGAACCCCGGGCAGATGCTTTAGAATCTGCCCGGGGTTTTTGATAGGTCGTTTGCTTATTTGAGAATCCCGCTGATGTCTGTGCTTTCCAGGGTGAAGCGCACCGCCTCGGCCTCGTGGGTCAGGGTGAAGCTGCCGGTGCCGGAGGTCAGAAGGTCAGAGAGGGTAAAGTCAGACTGGGCACGGTTGGTGACGAACCGGATCCCCGTAATGCCCTGGGCCTCCAATTGGCTTAGGCTCCCGGTGGTGCCGCGGAGGGAGGCGGTGTCTGCCTGGACGGTCACGGTCAGAACGCCGTCCTTTTGCTGCGCCTGGTAGGGGATACTCTGGCCCTGAGAGTCGGAGACCCAGTAGGCCGCCGCCTTGCTCTCCGGCACCGTCTCGGCGGTGGTCACCTCACCAGCGTTCCAGGAATGATCGCCCTTTTGGCCTTCGATGGTTCTGTCAGGTGTGTCCGTATTGATATTCTTACCGGGCTCGTATATCTGGATGAATCCGCCAACTTTCAAATCAGAGGTATTGGGGGAGACCTCATTTCCATCCGTCGTAGGGGTGCCGCCGTTGCCGATAGCGGCACCTTTGTGCCAGTCTCTACCTGTCGTGCCGCCCTGTACCTTCACCTGCGCGTCACCGGAAATCGTGACATCGCTGCCGGTACCGCTAATTCCGCCGCCGATACCGGCACCGCCGGCGTCGCCCTGGGCCGTAACCTCGCCGCCCTCGATGGTAATGCCTTCGCCGCTGCCTGCGTAGCCGCCGCCGATACCGGCACCAGCACCGGCACCAGTGGCGGTTACCTTGCCGTCGGAGATGGTAATCTTACTGCCGCTGCCTCCTTGACCGCCGCCGATACCGGCACCGCCGACGCCGCCCTGGGCCGTTACCTCGCCGCCGGATACGGCAATGTTACTGCCGCTGCCAAGGGATCCGCCGCCGATACCTGCACCGCCGCCGACGCTGCTGGCTTCTACCTTGCCGCCCTCGATGGCAATGTTACTGCCGCTGCCGTCTTTACCGCCGCCGATACCTGCCCCAAGGGAGCCGCCGATGGCTTTTACCTTGCCGCCCTCGATGGCAATGTTACTGCCGCTGCCGTTTTTACCGCCGCCGATGCCTGCGGAATAATTACCGCCGGTGGCGTTAACGATACCTTTGGAGACGGTAATATCACTGCCGTTGCCGCCGCTGCCGCCGCCAATGCCCGCACCGCCACCATCATAGTTATCTTTGCCTGCAGCGTTGACCTCACCGCCGGAGACGGTGATTCTGCTGCCGTTGCCACCGTTGCCACCGCCGATGCCGGCTCCTTGCTCACCGCCTGTGGCCATGACTATTCCGCCTGTGATCTCAATATCCGTGCCGCTTCCGCCGTTGCCGCCGCCGATTCCAGCAGCGCTTCCGGCACCGGTGGCTGTGACATTGCCGCCGGAAATTGTAATTTTGCTGGCATTGTTGTCGCTGCTGTTACCGCCGCCGCCGATACCGGCACTGTATTCGCCGCCTTTGGCGACGACAGTACCGCCGGAGATGGTGATATTGTTGCCGTTACCATCAATGCCGCCGCCGCCGATGCCCGCACCGCCGTCACCGCCGGTGGCTTTCAGGCTGCCGGTGCCCCCCTCTGGGGTGGTGACGGTCAGATTCCCGGCATTCTCCTTGTGTACACCGGCGTGATAGGTGCCGCTCTGAACGCTGTTGTTCCCCGAGAGATTCAGGGTCACGTCGCCCTGGCCCTGTGTGGTGATGGCGGCTTCCGAATTTGAGCTTACGTCAATATTCACATTCTCCAGGGTCACGTTGGCGGTGGCGTTTTCCCCCGCATTGATGATGACGGTGTTCTCTGTCTTCCCGTTGCTGGTGATGACGGGATTTGGATCTTCTACTGGTGCAGCTCCCTGGGTAACAGTCTGGATCGTGCCCGTAGCATTGACGGTAATATCGCCCTTATCCAGATACCATGTATCCGCCAAAACGAAGCTGGGGATAAAGGCCCCCAGCAGCACCAGGGACAGCAGCCGTGTCGTTATTTTTTTCATAAATATCATAAATATTCCTCCTTACGCCGGAAGGGGCCTTGTTTTGTACACTATAAGTATAACAAACAAAAGCCCGGGATTGCAAGGCTTTTTTCAATTTTGGAAGTCCTTACAAAATGGGGAGAATACTTTTGTTCAATTCTTAGAAAGTGTCAGATTCCGCTTCTTTTTGACACAATAATCTATGATAGTTCTCTCATAACTTTAAATTTTAGGGCGGCGGGGCGGCGGGAAACATTACGGGAACAATGGGCGCAGAGGGATTGCGCATGCAGCGGCGGCAAGGCCTTTCGTGGTACATTTGAATTTGTAACAACCAACGCAAAAACGTATGTCATTCCGACCGCAGCGATAGCGGAGCGGAGGAATCCACCACGTTGGGTTGTGCTGCAACGCTTACGCAGACTGGGCAGAAATCCTCATTGCATAATAGTATAAATTGTGGTATACTGTATAAGAGTTTACACCCGGAGGCGTTTATGACTGAATTAACTGATTTTCAGCGGAAAACCGAAGAAATTTATCCCGGAATCTCCCTGCGCTTTTGGGAGCCCCTGGAAAAGCATACCTCCTTCCGCATTGGCGGCCCGGCAGAGGTGATGGCATTCCCAAAAAATTCCGGGGAATTGGGGCAGCTTTTGAATAAGTCCGTTTTATTGGACTGCAAGCCGGTTATTCTGGGAGCAGGAACCAACGTTCTGGCCCCGGACGAGGGGCTGCGGGGGCTGGTGATCTGCTTGAAGGACTGCCTGGATGGGCTTGCCCGGGTGGACGAAACCCATATCCGGGCCATGGCCGGAGTCACCATGACGCGGCTTGCCATGTTTGCAGCCCGGGAAGGCCTAAGCGGGCTGGAATTTGCCCATGGCATTCCCGGCTCCGTCGGCGGCGGCGTGTATATGAACGCCGGGGCCTATGGCGGGGAGATGGGCCGCGTCTGTGAGAGCGCAGAGCTCATGACCGTGGCGGGAGAAATCTACACCCTGCAGGGCAGCCAAATGGATTTTTCCTACCGACACAGCTGCCTGGAGAATCCGGGCGATATCGTGCTCAGCGCCCTGTTTGCCCTGACTCCCGATGATCCGGAGGCCATCAAGGGCCGCATGAAGGAGTTGCAGGCCAAGCGCTCTGCATCCCAGCCCTTGAATTATCCCAGCGCGGGGTCGGCCTTCAAGCGCCCGAAGCAGGGCTATGCTGCCGCACTGATCGATCAGGCGGGGCTGCGGGGCTACCGCGTGGGCAACGCCGCCATTTCCGAAAAGCACGCAGGCTTTGCCGTGAATCTGGGCGGAGCCACTGCCGCAGAGGTCCGGCAGCTGCTGGAAGACGTGGCCAATATTGTTGAAGAGAAATCCGGCATTCGTCTGGAGCCGGAAATTCGCATCTGGTAAAGAGAAAGAGGGAACGCCATGCAATCCTTTTCCGCTTCCGCCAAGGCAGAGATATGCCGGGAGTACCCCCAGGACGGCTGCTGCGCCCTGGCGGAGTGCTTCGGCATTCTGCTGTTCTGCAACTGCTTTCAGGACAGCCTGATTAAAATTATTACGGAAAGCCAGGACTTTGCCAAGCTTCTGCCGAAGCTTTTCCGCAAGGCCTTCGGCGTGAGCTTTGATACCCTCCCGGGGGAGGAAATCAAGGGAAAGCTGGTGTTTCAGATCACAGATCGGCAGAAGATTGCCGCCATTATGGAATCCTTTGGCTTTGCGCCAAAGGATACGCTGGCCCTGCACATCAACCTGCCGGTTGTGGAGGAGGACTGCTGCAAGGCGGCCTTCCTGCGGGGGGCATTCCTGGCCGGGGGCAGCGTCACCAGCCCCAGCAAGGCCTACCATCTGGAATTCACCACCACGCATAAGAGCGTCGCCCGGGAGTGCGAGACCCTGATCCATGAGACCGTGGGCTTCCCTGCCAAGGCGGCTGCCCGGGGCGGGGCCCAGGTGCTCTATCTCAAGCACAGCGACCTTATTTCCGATTTCCTTACTTTCCTGGGCGCGCCTGTGGCGGCCATGGGCATTATGGAGGCAAAGCTGGAAAAAGAGCTGAACAACAAGGTGAACCGCTGCTGCAACTGTGACGATGCCAATACCTCCAAGGTGGTGGAGGCAGCCCAGGAGCAGCTGGGAGCGATCCGCGTTCTGCGGGACCGAGGCCTGCTGGAAAAGCTGCCCCAGAAGATTGCCCAGGCGGCTCAGGCCCGGGAGAACAACCCGGAAGCCTCTCTTTCGGAGCTGGCGGCCATGATGGAGCCGCCCATTACCAAGCCGGCCATGAACCACCGCCTGCAGCGCATTGTCTCCATGGCAAAGGAGGTCACGCAATGAGCTTTGTACATCTGCACGTCCACAGCGAGTACAGTCTGCTGGACGGGGCCTGCCGCATTGACGGTATGATGGACCGGGTGAAGGAGCTGGGCCAGACGGCCGTGGCCATTACGGATCACGGCGTTATGTACGGCTGCATTGATTTCTACAAGGCGGCCAAGGCCGCAGGCATTAAGCCAATTATCGGCTGCGAGGTCTATATGGCCCGCAGGAAAATGACGGACCGGGTTCACGGATTGGACAATGATCCCTACCACCTGGTTCTGCTGTGCGAAAATCAGAAGGGCTATGAGAACCTGTGTTATCTGGTGTCCGAGGCCTTCCTGCACGGCTTCTACGGAAAGCCCCGTGTGGACCTGGAGCTGCTGGAGGGGCACCATGAAGGGCTCATCGCCCTGTCCGCCTGTCTGGCCGGCGCCATCCCCCAGGCGCTTATGAATGAAAACTATGACGAGGCCAAGCGCATGGCCCTGGAGCTCTCCCGTATTTTTGGCCCGGAGCATTTTTATTTGGAAATGCAGGACCATGGCATTGACAAGCAGCGCCCCGTGAACCAGGGCCTGCAGCGGCTGGCGCGGGAAACGGGGCTGCCGCTGGTGGTCACCAACGATGCCCACTATCTGCGCCGGGAGGATGCGGATATGCAGGATGTGCTGCTGTGCATCCAGACCGGCAAGACGGTGGACGATCTGAACCGGATGCGCTTTGAAACCCAGGAATTCTATTTGAAAAGCGAGCAGGAGCTTCGCCAGCTGTTCCCGGGCTGCGACGAGGCCTTTGACAATACGGTGAAGATTGCCCGGATGTGCAATGTGGACTTTACGTTCCATGAGTACCATCTGCCGGCCTATCCGGTGCCGGAAGGCTACACCAACGAGGGGTATTTCCGGATGCTCTGCGAGAAGGGTTTTCAGGAGCGCTACCCGGATGCTCCCCAGGAATACCGGGAGCGCATGGAGTATGAAATCAATGTCATCAGCTCCATGGGCTATGTGAATTACTATCTGATCGTCTGGGATTTCATCCACTATGCCAAAAGCGTGGGCATTCCCGTCGGCCCGGGCCGTGGCTCCGGCGCGGGCTCCATTGTGGCCTACTGCATCCATATTACGGAAGTAGACCCCATGAAATACGGCCTGATCTTCGAGCGCTTCCTGAATCCCGAGCGGGTGAGTATGCCAGATTTCGATACGGATTTCTGCCAGGAGCGCCGGGGCGAGGTCATTGACTATGTCTACAGAAAGTACGGCGCGGACAGGGTGGCCCAGATCGTTACCTTCGGCACCATGGCCGCCCGGGGCGCCATCCGTGACGTGGGCCGTGCACTGAATTTCACCTTTGCCGAAACGGATGTGGTGGCAAAGCTGGTTCCTGCCGGTCCCCATGTGACGCTGAAGGATGCCCTTCAGGAATCCCCCCGCTTCAAGGAGCTTTACGAGGGGGACGAGCGGGTCAAAAAGCTGATCGATACGGCCATGCGCCTGGAGGGAATGCCCCGGAACTCCTCCACCCATGCTGCGGGCGTTGTCATTACGGCAAACCCCGTGTGCAGCTATGTGCCCCTGTCCCGGAATGATGATACCATTGTCACCCAGTACACCATGACCACCATTGAGGAGCTGGGCCTGCTCAAAATGGACTTCCTGGGCCTGCGAAACCTGACGGTGATCCAGGATGCGGAAAAGCAGATTCAGAGGCTGGAGCCCGGCTTCTCCATAGCATCCATTCCGGACAACGACCCGGAGACGTTCCAAATGCTCTCGGATGGAAAAACCTCCGGCGTGTTCCAGATGGAGTCTGCCGGTATGACCGGCGTGTGCATCAGTATGCACCCCAGTTCCATTGAAGACATCACAGCTATTGTGGCCCTTTACCGTCCCGGTCCCATGGATTCCATTCCCAGATTTGTTGCCAACAAGCTGAATCCTGCCCAGGTGACCTATAAAACGCCCCTGCTGGAGCCCATTCTGCGGGTGACCTACGGCTGCATCGTCTACCAGGAGCAGGTCATTGAAATCTTCCGCAGCTTGGGCGGCTACACCATGGGCCAGGCGGATAACATCCGGCGGGCCATTTCCAAGAAGAAGCTGAAGGTTATCGAGGCGGAGCGGAAGGTTTTCGTCTATGGCGATGCATCCCAGGGAATCTCCGGTGCCATTGCCAAGGGCGTCAGCGAAAGTGCGGCCCAGTCGATTTACGATGAAATCGTGGATTTTGCCAACTATGCTTTTAACAAATCCCATGCCGTGTGCTATGCAGTGGTTTCCTATCAGACGGCCTATTTGAAGTGCCACTATCCCAGGCAGTATATGGCGGCGCTGATGACCTCTGTGCTGGATTCGTCCGTCAAAATCTCCGCCTATATTGCCGAGTGCCGGGAGCTGGGCATTGCCCTGCTGCCGCCGGATATCAACCACTCCGAGGACCATTTCTCCGTAGAGGAGGGGGGCATTCGTTTCGGCCTTGGGGCTGTGAAAAACATCGGCAGAGGGCTCATCCGCAGCATGGCTGCCAAGCGCCGGGAGGGCGGCCCCTTCCGTTCGCTGCAGGACTTCCTGGAGCGCATGGACGATGGGGAGCTGAACAAGCGGGCGGTGGAGAATCTGATCCGCTGCGGGGCAATGGACGGCCTGGGCTGCCACAGAAGCGAGCTCATCGGCGTGTACGATGCCATGATGGACTCCATCTCCTCCAGCCGGAAAAAGAACCTGGAGGGACAGCTGGGCCTGTTTTCCATGCTGGAAGACGACAGCGCCGCAAAGATGGACATCCCGAAGCGGGCGGAATTCGACAAAGCCGAGCTTATGGCCATGGAGAAGGAGACCACCGGCATCTATCTTTCCGGACATCCCATGGATGATTACCGAAAGCTGCTGAAAAACACCCATGTGATCCCCATTGGCGAGCTGATGGATGAGGAAAATCACTACGAGGACAATCAGATGGTCTCTGTGGCAGGTATTGTCCAGACCGTGAAGACCAAAAGCACCCGGAACAATTCCGTCATGGCCTATGTGACCGTGGAGGATGATACGGCTGCCATTGAAATGCTTGCCTTTTCCAGTGTTCTGAGCCAGTATGGGGAGTTGCTGAAAGAAAATGCGGCGGTGGTCATCACCGGCAGGCTGTCCCTGCGGGATGACAAGGAGCCCCAGATCCTGATCAACCGGGTCCGCCGCATTTCGGATTACGCAGCCCAGCCGGAAAGGCCGGAAGTGCCGCGCCAGGCACCCCAGGAGCCTCCCAAAAACAGGACGCTCTATCTGCGGCTTCCCGGAGAGGAGGGAAAGCTCTATCCCAAGATCCGGGCCATTCTCAATATGTTCCCGGGCACGGAAAAGGCCGTACTGTTCTTCGAGGATACCCGGGCCCGCCGGGGTACGCAGTGTTCATTGCGGGAAAACATGCTTGCGGAGTTGAAAAACGTTCTGGGCGAGGCGAACGTTGTTGTGAAGTGACCGCGGTTTTTCAAAGGGCAGACTTTTGCCTGTCGGTTACAAAGTTCTTTCCATTTTGAAAATTTGTGTTATAATGAATGTATATGCGAAAAGAAAATCGCAGAGGGGAGCTGATGCCTTGAAAAGAAGAATGTTGTTTTTGAGTCTTATCCTGGCGGCGTCGCTGCTTACCGGCTGCGGATATCGGACCGTGGAGCAGATGTATGCCATTCCCCGCAGGACCGAGGAGTATACCCTGCTGCAAAAGACCATTGAGCAGGCCATGGAAGGGCTGGAGTTTGCATCGCCCACCTACGGGGATAACCAGCAGGTGGTGCAAAGCGCTGACCTGGACGGGGACGGAAAACAGGAATATATCGTTTTCGCCCGGGGCAATTCCGAGAAGCCCCTGAAAATCCTGGTCTTTCACGAGGCGGAGAACGGCGCTTACTTCCTTATGGAGATGCTCCAGATGAATGGCGCAGCCTTCGAGCAGGTGGACTATGTGGATATGGACGGAAAACCCGGCAGCGAGCTGGTGGTAGGCCGCCGCCTGAGCGACCAGATGATGCGGGTTGCCGCTGTTTTCTCCTTTGCCGATGGGCAGAGCGAGCAGCTGATCAATACCATCTATGCCAAGTTCTTCACTGCGGATATGGATGCCAACGGCAGCGCGGACCTGCTGGTGCTGCGGGAAGGGGAGACCGATGTGTCCTATGGCAGCGCCGTGCTCTATACCTATGAAAACGGCAGCATTCTCCGCTCCAAGGAGATCCGGCTGTCTCAGCGAATCGAAAAAATGATGCGCGCGAAGGTCAGCCGCCTGCAAAGCGGGGAGACGGCCCTGTATCTCTCCAGCTCCATGAACGACAGCGCCATTGTCACCGATGTGCTGATGGTGAAGGACGGAGACCTGGTGAACCTCAACAATGGCAGCAAGCTTGCCTATAGCGTTCAGACACTGCGCAACTATTACCTATTTATGGACGATATCGATGACGACGGGGTTATGGAGCTGCCCAGTCTTATGGACCTGCGGCTGGGACCCAACCAGTCCGGCGAAAAGCGTCAGCAGCTGGTCTACTGGTATGCCATCGATTCCGATGGCTATGAGATCAAAAAAATGTTCACCTTCCATAATGTAGACGGCGGCTGGTATCTGCGGCTGGACCTGGATGCCATGGCCGCAGAGCGCATGGCCGTGGAAAAAAACGGCAGCAGCTACACCTTCTACATATGGGACGAACAGAATGAGAGTGCCGCGTCGCTGTTTACGGTGTATTCCTTTACGGGAAAGGACCGGGAGCAGCTGGCGACAGACAGCAACCGTTTCCCGCTGTATAGAGGCGAAAATGTTGTATACGCCGGAAAATTGGAGGTCGGCTCCGGAATCTATGGCATCACCCAGGAGAGCCTGACAAAGGACTTCTGCCTGATCGGTGTGGACTGGAAACAGGAAGGATAAAGATATGAAAAAGGTACTGATTTTGGAAGACGAAGTGAATATCCGCTCCTTCGTCGTGATCAATCTCCGGCGGGCCGGCTACGATGTTATCGAGGCGGGAACCGGCCAGGAGGCCCTGGATAGGCTCAACGAAAATCCGGATATCGGTGTGTCGATTCTGGACATTATGCTGCCGGATATCGATGGCTTTGAGGTCTGCCGCCGTATCCGGGCCACCAACAAGCAGATGGGTATCATTATGCTCACCGCCCGAACCCAGGAGATGGATAAGGTGACGGGCCTGATGACCGGGGCGGATGACTATGTGACCAAGCCCTTCTCTCCTGCGGAGCTCACCGCCCGAATTGACGCCCTCTACCGCCGCATCGGCGGAGACAGCGCAGCCAGCCCGGAGCTGCTGAGCCAGGGGCCCTTCGTTATGAATACGCGGAACCACACTCTGGAAAAGAATGGGGAGCGTATCCGCCTGACCCAGGTGGAGTATGCAATATTGAAGCTCTTTATGCAGAATCCGGGCAGGGCTCTTTCCCGGGAGGACATTCTGTCCGCCGTCTGGGGCAAGGACTACGAGGGCGAATTGAAGATCGTAGACGTGAACATCCGCCGCCTGCGCATCAAGATCGAGGATGATACGGCCAATCCCACCTATATCACAACGGTCTGGGGTCTGGGCTATAAGTGGGGCGCGTAAGGCTCCATGAAACTGGAATTCAAGAAAATCGGCAATCTGCATAAGCGTTGGCTGACCAATATTACCCTGGTCATTGTGGCTGTTGGGGTTGTCTGTGTGGCGGCCATTACGGCCTCCTATGCAGCTTATTGCTATAAAAATATGGATGCGGACCTGCAAAACCGGGCCCGCACCACCACAGACTATTTCAAAGAGGCAATTGGCCAGGATTACGACACCTTCTACCAGTCCTGCATTACCTATGCCGAGACCTTTGACCAGGCGGATGCCCTGGAATTGCAGTTCATTGACCAGTATGGGAAGATCGTTGCTTCCTCCTACGGTACGTGGGCAGCCACATCCCCCAGGACGCCCGAGGTCCAGGAGGCCATCTCCACCCGGACCATCCAGCCCTTTGTGGGCAGGGATCCGGATACCGGCGAGCGGATCATGGCGGTGAGCAGCCCCATGATCTACAGCAATGGCCAGGTCATTGGTGTCCTGCGCTACGTGACCTCCACCGCGATCATGGATCGGGAGATCGTCAGCATTGCCTTTATCAGCATCACCGTTCTGGTGGCGGCTCTGGTGATCATTCTGCTGTTCAGCAGCTTCTTTATCCGCTCTGTCATGCTTCCCGTGGAGCAGATCACGGAAAAGGCAAAGCGCATTGCCAACGGCAGCTACGGTGCCCAGATCAAAACAAAATACAATGATGAAATTGCCGATTTGGCGGAGACCATCAATGAGATGTCCGTTAAGATCAGCCAGAATGAGAAGATGCAGGCGGAGTTTATTTCCCAGCTCTCCCATGAGCTGCGCACCCCGCTGACCGTCATCAACGGCTGGAGCGAAACCCTGCTGGCAGACGAGAGCCTGGATGCCGATACGGCCCAGGGCCTGAAAATTATCTCCTCGGAAGCCAAGCGGCTGACGGAAATGGTCATGGAGCTGCTGGACTTCACCCGGCTGCAGGATGGCCGCATGACCCTGAACGTGGAGCAGACGGATATCCGCAGCGAGTTTGAGGATACCATCTTCATGTATGGCAGCCGCCTGGCCCAGGACGGCATTACCTTGGAATATCTGGAAAATGACGAGGATATCCCGGAAATTCCCTGTGACCCCAAGCGGCTGCGCCAGGTGTTCCTGAACATCCTGGACAATGCCGCCAAGCACGGCAAGGACGGCAAAAAAATCGAAGCCAGCATCGCCTATGAAAACGATCAGGTGGTGGTCCGCATCCGTGACCACGGCCCGGGTATCCCCGAGGACGAGCTGCCGCTGGTGAAGAAGAAGTTTTACAAGGGCAGCTCCAAGGCCAGAGGCACCGGCATTGGCCTGGCGGTCTGCGATGAGATCGTAGGTCTCCATGGCGGTACGCTTACCCTCGAAAATGCCGAGGGCGGCGGTACTCTGGTTACTATCGCGCTTCCTGCGACCCAGGAGTAAACGGAAAGGACAGTTCATGAAAGAAAACCAAGAACCAAAAGAACAATTCAAAACCTCCATCGGCGGCCAGGCCCTGATTGAGGGAATCCTGATGCGGGGGCCGGAGAAGGATGCCATTGTGGTCCGCGGGGCAGACGGGCTCACCGTTGAAGTGTCAGACCGGAAGCTGAACCCCAAGGGCTCCTGGAAAAACCTCCCCTTTATCCGGGGCATCTTCAATTTCTTCGATGCCCAGGTGGTTGGTGTCAAGGCGCTGATGCGCTCCGCGGACCTGGCTCCTGAGGAGATGCAGGAGGAGCCCGGAAAGTTTGACCTGTGGCTGGAAAAGAAGCTGGGCAGCGAGCGCTTTCAGAAGGCGCTGGTCGGCATTGCGGTGGCTATGGGCCTGTGCCTGTCCATTGCACTGTTTTTCCTGCTGCCCATGACGGTTGCCTCCTTCTTTGACAAGGCCATTTCCAGCATTCTGGTTTTGAATCTGCTGGAAGGCCTGATTCGTATGGTGATTTTCCTGGGGTATATGCTTCTGATTTCCAGAATGAAGGAAATGCGCCGGGTGTTCTCCTACCACGGGGCGGAGCACAAGACCATCCGTTGCTACGAGGCGGGGCTGCCGCTGACCGTGGAGAATGTCCGGAAAATGACCCGTTTCCACCCCCGCTGCGGAACCAGCTTCCTGCTGGTGATCATGGTCATTTCCATTCTGGTTTTCTCCATTGCGTCCTCGCTGCTGCTGACCCTGTTTCCGGGGCTGAACGCCCTGCGGGGAAGCTTCGGCTACCGGCTGCTGATGATCGCCTTTAAGCTGCTGCTGCTGCCATTGGTTGTGGGCATTACCTATGAGATCAACCGCTGGGCAGGCCGCCATGACAATGGCTTTACCAGAGTGCTGACTGCCCCGGGTATGCTGCTGCAGCACTTCACCACCAATGAGCCGGACGACAGCATGATCGAGGTGGGCATTACCGCCGTTCAGGCAGTTCTGCCCAGGGAAGCGGGGGCCGACCGGTGGTAGAGACATATGCAGAGCTTTATCTGCACACCCGCCAGCGGCTAATGGAAGCAGAGACCCAGGAAGCCGCAGGCCCCATGGCCCGGGACATCATCAGCACCCTGCTGGGCCTGAGCCAGGAAGCTTTTCTGGCGGAAAAGGACAGCCCCGTCAGTGAAATGCAGTGCCTGACCGTTGACCGGGCGGTGGACCGCTACTTAGGCGGAGAGCCCTTGCCCTATGTGCTGGGGGAGTGGACCTTTTATGGGCTGGACCTGTATGTGACCCCCGATGTGCTGATTCCCAGGGACGACACCTGTGCCGTGGCAGAGCTTGCCATTCACCGGGGGCTGTTCCTGGACAAAGACCCCAGAATTCTGGACCTGTGCTGCGGCTCCGGCTGCATCGGCCTGGCCCTCGCCAGCCGCCTGCGGGATGCCCGGGTGACGCTGGCGGACCTTTCGGGGCCTGCTCTGGCTGTGGCCCGGAAGAACATCCAGCGCAATCACATGGGCGGCCGGGTCAGCTGCGTTCAGCTGGATGCCACGGAAGCGCCGCCGGCATTTCTGGGAAAATTTGATATGATCGTCTCCAATCCGCCCTATGTGACGGGGGAGGAAATGGAGGTGCTTCCGGATTCCGTCCGGAACTATGAGCCCCACATGGCACTCTTCGGCGGGGCGGACGGCCTGGACTTCTACCGGGCGATTACCAAGAATTACCGGGCGGTCCTGAAGCCCGGGGGCTTCCTGTGCTATGAGTTTGGCATGGGCCAGGGGGACGCGGTGTGCGCCATTCTGGAGGAAAACGGTTTCACGGTCCTGGAACGGACCTTGGATTATAACGAAAGAGAACGCGCCGTACTGGCACAGTACGGCAGGAAAGGAATATGAACCATGGCTACAAAAAAGACTCCCTATGAAGCACCGGCTCCCGCCTCCGACAAGAAAAAGGCATTGCAGACAGCTCTGAGCCAGCTGGACAAGGCCTATGGCAAGGGTACTGTCATGCGCCTGGGCGACCGGCCCGAGATGAATGTGGAGGCCATCCCCACGGGCTCTCTGGCACTGGATGCCGCTCTCGGCATCGGCGGCGTGCCCAAGGGCCGTATCATTGAGATCTATGGCCCCGAATCCTCCGGTAAAACCACTCTGGCCCTGCACATTCTGGCAGAGGCCCAGAAGCGGGGCGGTGAAGTGGCCTTCGTGGACGCCGAGCACGCACTTGACCCCGTCTATGCGGCGGCCCTGGGTGTAGACATTGACAATCTGCTGGTGTCCCAGCCGGATACCGGCGAACAGGCGCTGGAAATCACCGATGCCCTGGTCCGTTCCGGCGCTATCGATGCCGTTGTTGTGGACTCCGTGGCAGCCCTGGTGCCCAAGCAGGAAATCGAGGGCGAAATGGGCGACACCTTTGTGGGCCTTCAGGCCCGGCTGATGTCCCAGGCCCTTCGGAAGCTGGCCGGTACCATCAACAAGACCAACTGCGTGGTTATCTTCATCAACCAGCTGCGTATGAAGATCGGCGTTATGTACGGCAACCCCGAGACCACCACCGGCGGCAACGCCCTGAAGTTCTATGCTTCCGTCCGTCTGGATGTCCGCCGCATCGAGCAGATCAAGGAAGGCGGCAATGTCATCGGCAACAAGACCCGGGTCAAGGTTGTCAAGAACAAGGTTGCGCCTCCTTTCAAGGAAGCCGTCTTCGATATCATGTATGGCCAGGGTATCTCCAAGTGGAGTGAGCTTATCGATCTGGCTGTGCAGATGGACATCATCCAGAAGAGCGGCAGCTGGTTCTCCATGGGCGATGAGCGCATCGGCCAGGGCAAGGACAGCGTGAAGGCCTATCTGCAGGAGCGGCCGGAGCTGGCCGAACAGGTGGAGGCCGAGGTCCGGGAGAATCTCTGGAAGATCTCCGGCGGCGCTCCCAAGGCTCCCGCAAAGGCTGCGGACAAGCCCATCGCCGTAGAGGCGGACGACTTCGCGGATGAGGATTGAGTACCTCAAGACCGCCCCGGACCGTGCAGGGCGCTATACCCTGGGCCTGGAGGACGGCTCCAAACTGCTGCTCTACCGGCAGACCATTGAGGACTTCGGCCTGTACACTGGGCTGGAGCTGACGCAGGAGCAGTACAAGCGGCTTTTGGCCGCCGTTTCGGAGATGTCCGCCAAAATGCGGGCGGTGCGCATTGTCTCAGCGGCCAACGTGTCCAAGAAGGACCTGGAAAACAGGCTTGTCCAAAAGGGAGAAGACCCTGCCCAGGCCCAGAAAGCGGTTTCCTGGCTGTCGGAGCTGCATCTGATTGACGACAGCGCCACGGCGGAGACCATTGTCCGCACCTGCATCGCCAAGGGCTATGGCAGGTCCAGGGCAAAGCAGGTCCTCTATGAAAAACGGATTCCCCGGGAGCTTTGGGAAGCGGCCCTGGAGGATTATCCGGACCAGACGGAGAAAATAGCCGATTTTCTCCGGGCAAAATTGAAGGGTAGTCAAGACCCAAAACTGCAAAAGAAGGCCATCGACGCGCTTCTGCGCCGGGGCCACAGCTACGGCGCGATCCGGCAGGCCCTCAGCGAGCTTTCCCTAGATACAGATGATTTCCCGGAGGAAGAATAATGGCAACAATCGGATTTATTTCTCTTGGCTGCGCCAAGAATCAGGTGGACTGCGAACGGATGATGTTCCGGGTGCAGGAAGCCGGACATACGGTAAACGAGGGCGTCGCGGGCAGCGACGTGGTGGTGATCAATACCTGCGGCTTCATCGACTCTTCAAAAAGTGAGGCCATCGACTATATTTTGCAGACTGCCGCACTGAAAGCGGAGGGCCAGGTGGGCAAAATTCTGGTGACAGGGTGCCTGTCCCAGCGCTACCAGGGGGATATCCTCCAGGAAATGCCCGAGGTGGACGGCGTCCTGGGCACGGGAAGCTATACCAAGATCGTTCCCGCCATTGAGCAGCTGCTCTCCGGCCACAAGGTTGTGGATTTCGGCTCCATTGACGCGCCGGAGGAGGAAGTGGGCCGGATGGTCACCACTCCCGAGCATTTCTCTTACATCAAGATTGCCGAGGGCTGCAACAACCGCTGCGCCTTCTGCATCATTCCCTATCTGCGGGGCAAGTACCGCAGCCGCCAGATGGACGACGTTTTGTACGAGGCCCGGGTTCTGGCAGCCAACGGCACCAAGGAGCTGATTGTAGTCGCCCAGGATACCAGCCGCTACGGTACGGATTTCCCGGAGCACAAGCGGCTGCTGCCGGAGCTGCTGCGGGAGCTGTGCAAAATCGAGGGCCTGCACTGGATTCGTGTACACTATGTGTACCCCGATGAAATTGATGACGAGCTCATCGATGTGATTGCAAGCGAACCCAAAATCGTCAAGTACCTGGATATTCCCATTCAGCACTGCAATGACAAGATCCTCTCCACCATGCATCGCCGGGGGGACAAGAAGCTGATTGTGGACCTGTTTGCCAAGCTGCGCGCCAGAATTCCCGGCCTGGTGATCCGCACCAGCCTCATTGCCGGTCTGCCCGGCGAGGGCGAGGAGGAGTTCCAGGAGCTGTGCCAGTTCCTGCGGGACGAGAAAATGGAGCGGGTAGGAGCCTTTGTGTTCTCTCCGGAGGAGGGAACCCCGGCAGCCACCATGGACCACGTGGAGGAAGAGGTTGCCAAGGAGCGGGCGGAAACCCTGGAGATGATTCAGTCTCAGATCATGGACGAATACAATGCCGCCCAGATCGGCAAGACAATGGAGGTTTTGGTAGACGGCTACGATGAGGAGCAGGAGCAGTTCTACGGAAGAACCTATGCTGATTCTCCCGACATTGACGGGCGGGTCTGGATTGCCTCTGAGGAGCCTCTGCATGAGGGCAATTTTGTGAATGTGACCATCGACGGCTGTATTGACGGCGACCTGGCAGGCTACGTAGCGGAGGAAACGGTATGACAACTGCAAGTAAAATTACGCTTTTTCGGGTATTTCTGATTCCCGTTATGATGGTGACCCTGTACTTGAGCGGCGGCGTCAGCGGCACATGGATGTGGGTCTCCCTGGCTATTTTCATTCTCGGCAGCCTTAGCGACTTTGTGGACGGGCAAATCGCCCGCCGCTGCAACCAGGTGACGGACTTCGGCAAGTTCCTGGACCCCCTGGCGGACAAGCTCTTAACCATTGCCGTTATGACGGTGTTCACCCAGTGGGGCCGGTTCCCCGCCTGGGCGCTGATGATCGTCCTCACCCGGGAGTTCGCCGTCACCGGCCTGCGCCTGGTGGCCGCCCCCAAGGGCCGCGTCATCGCCGCCGCCTGGAGCGGCAAGGTGAAGACCGCCAGCACCATGGTGGGCATCATCGCCTGGCTGCTCTTCCCCACAAATACGGTGGTGGGCCTGGTGGTCTCCATTGTGATCGTGGTGACCACGGTGTACTCCGGCGTGGAATATTTCGTAAAGAATTGGAGCTGCCTCTGGGATTGAGGGGGCTTCCCTATAAAAATCAGCGTGGACGACTCCACGCTGATTTTTTTGAAAATGAAACAAATTGCGCCTGCCGGTCGTATCTAAGGTGAGAGGAGGTGGTGACCATGGCTTCTTTGTTGCGTACGGACAAAGAGATCACGGAAATCTATCATCGGCAAATTGATACGGTCTACCGTATCTGCTATTCCTTTATGAAAAACAAGCCGGAGGCGGAGGACATGGTCCAGGAGACCTTCCTGCGGCTCATCGCTTCCGGGAAGACCTTCGAAAACCAGCGGCACGAGAAGGCGTGGCTCATCGTTACGGCATCCAATCTGTGCAAGGATCAGCTGAAACGGCTTTACCGAACCGATGAGGACCTGGACGAGCATACGGAACTGGCAGGGGACAGAGGGCCGGAAGCAAATCCGGTGCTGGAGGCGATTTTCCGCTTACCCCCGGACTATAAGACGGCGGTGTATCTCTACTACTATGAGGGCTATACCACCCGAGAAATTGCCGGACTCCTGCACTGTCCCCAGCCCACGGTCCGCACCCGGCTTGCCCGTGCCCGAAAACAACTGAAAACCATGTTAGGCGGTGATTTGGAATGAAGGAACAGAAAATAAAGCAGGCATTCGACTCCGTAGCATTGACGCAGCAGGAAAAGGATGCCCTATTGGAAAACATCCTGTCCGCATCCGGTCATCGGCCTGCGGAAAGGAAACGGACGATGAAGTACAGAAAGACCCTTCTGATTGCGGCGATCATTACCGCAATGGCAATTTTTATGGGTTGCGCCGTAGCGGCCCTCAGCACAAAGCAGCTGAAGCTGGACGAATACGAAACCACGACCCCTGCCTGGATTGACGCCGATGGGGAAAGACACGAGGCAACGGAGGTCACAAAAACGGTCCTATCCCTCCAGGGCCTGGAGAATACCCCGGAGCAGAAGGCCGCCAAGGAGTGGTATGAATTCTGCAAGGGCTACGATACCGACCACTCCATCTATATGGCCGCCCAGGGGAAATTCCAGGCGTCGGAAGAATATGACGCCTACGATGTCTACTCCCAGGAGATGGTGGACAAGCTGGACGAAATCGCGAAGAAATACGATTTGAAGCTGGCGGGACGAATGGCGACAGCCTACCATTATGATTGGGAGTTGGGGTGGAATGCCCTCGGCATTCAGGAGCCGCTGATTTCCGGAACGGACGAAAGCTTTGAACTGCGGGGCTGCAGCTTTTTTGAATCCGGCAGCTATTCCCTTTGGACGGACTATCATGTGACAGATCCAGCCTTTTCCTGGGACTATGCTACCAATTTGGTGCTGAACTGCAATAAAAAGGGCTTCATGGGCACCAAAATTGTCAATCTGGTGGCTTCTACCCGGGAATGGACTTATACGAGAAGTGACGGTGTTCCTGTTTTGGTCGTGGTTTCTGATAGCATAGGGTATCTCATCTGTGACCGGGAGGATGCCTTTGTCTATGCGGTCTTCCCGGCTTCCTGGTACTTAAATGATGGCGACGGCCCTCGAGTGGATATGCAAGACCAGGACATCGAATGGCTGGCAGAACATATTCACTTTTCCGTTCAAACGAAACTGCCGGATGTGGATGCTGTGCTTCCTCAGCTTCAAAAAGCCGACGCGGAATACGAGGCCCTTCTGGACGCGGACGACCCCTTTGCCCAGGACAGCTACCAGAAGCTTCGCATGGTTTTGGGGGCGGTGACGGAATACGCCCTTCTTGACCTGGACGGAGACGGCACCGACGAGTGCATTTTCTGGGGCGAAGGCGGAAACTCCAGCCTCTATACCATGAAGGATGGAAAAACCGCTCCGGTATTGACAGAAGGGGACAAGGCCTTTGGCATTTGGGGAACGGTTTCCCTCTGCGAAAACAACGTTCTGAAAACCTACGAAGAGGTGGGACAGGCCTACAAGCTCTACTGCTTCTATACCGTAGAGCACGGAAACCTGATCGTGCAGAATCGCCTGGTCTACGACATTGCCAATGATTGCTTCGGCCTGAGCCTTAGCGGCATTCATATTGTCAAAGACTTGAGCCGGGAAGAAGCCGAGACGCTTTTGAATTCTTACCGCGAAGTTCCTTTGGAGCATCTGCCAATCGATACGCTCCCGGAAGAGAAGTGAACCAATAGGAGGGGCGCGGCCCCTCCTATTTTCTTCTGGATTTTTCCGAACACCTGTGCTATAATACGGAGGCATTTCGTATAGAAACGAGGTAACACCATGAACGATAAGGAAATCGGCGAGATTCGCCGCCATCTGCGCAGAGATCGCAGCAATATTACGAAAATCTATGGCTGCTTTGTCAATGACAACAAGGAGATCATTACAGAGTTCAGCCAGAGCACCGGCATTATGCCGGAAAACGAGGGGGACAAGTATTTTGCCCTCTTCAAGCGGGTGCTGTCCGGCTCCGTCGGCAAGAATCTGATTGATATCACCTTCAAGACCTCCCAGGTGGCGGGCAGCCCCGAGCATAAGCTGCTCATGGACCTGCGGGAATCCAAGCTGGGGGATGACGAGCTGCTGCACAGCTTCTTCCAGAAGATCATTGACTCCGTGACCCTGGAGGGCAATTACCTGATTTTGATTGGCTGCGACAGCTACGATGTCCCCTTTAAGGGCAAGGACGACCTTTCCGACTCGGATAAGTCCGAAGAGGTGTATACCTACCTCATCTGCGCCATCTGCCCCGTGAAGCAGACCAAGCCGAATCTGCACTATGTGCCCGAGGAGAAGCTTTTCCACGATGGAGCCATGAATCAGCCCGTCAGCGCCCCGGCGCTGGGCTTCCTGTTCCCGGCCTTTGACAACCGGGCAACCAATATCTACAACGCTCTGTACTATACCCACGACATCAAGGTGAGCCAGGATGCCCTGATCGAGGCCCTGTTCAATACCCCCGTGCCCATGCCCGCCGCCGAGCAGAAGAAGTGCTTCGAGGCCCTGCTGACCACGGCCCTGGGAGACGAGTGCAACCTGGACGTGGTCCAGACCGTCCATGACCAGCTGTGCCAGCGCATTGAGCTGCACAAGGAGGCCAAGGTGCCGGAGCCTTTGATGATTGCCAAGGCGGATGTGAAGGAAGCCCTGGCCTCCTGCGGCGTGTCCGAGGAGCACCTGGCCAAGTTCAGCGTGGACTATGACGAGACCTTCGGCTTTGAGGCAGACCTGCACCCCAAGAACATCATCGACAGCAAGCGCTTTGAGATCAAGACCCCGGATGTATCCATCAAGGTAGACCCCACCCGGAGTGATCTCATTGAGACCAGGGTCATCGGCGGCGTGAAGTACATCATGATCTGTGCCGATGAAAACGTGGAGGTCAATGGCGTCAGCATTCACATCGACGAGCAGGAGCCTGCCAAGGTATAAAAGCACATGCCAAAGGCCCGGGCAATTGCCCGGGCCTTTCTGTATGCGCGGAAACCCTGCTGGGACTGCATCAGAAGGCGGTTAAGAAAGCTTCTGAAGAATACCGCTCAGATCCTGGCCGTCCTGGGTAAAAGCGATCTCAGAGCCGGTGTGGGTCAGGGCAAATTCTGCCTGACCTTCGGGCAGCTTGGACAGGGCAAATCCGGAGGATGTCTGGTTGGTCACGAAGCGCAGTTCCCGGACTCCCTGCGTTTGCAGAGTCGGAATGCTGTCAGAGGGCAGAAGGAGCATGGCGTCCTCCGCATCCGCGGTGACGGTCAGCACACCGTCCGCAAGCTGCTGCCGGTAGGGCATATCCTCGCCGTCCAGGTCCGTTACCCGGAAGAGTGTCTGCTGAGGCGCGGAGACGTTCCCGTTCAGGCGCGTGCCGGGGCACACCCGGGTGTCTGTTGCCGTGCAGCCGGGGCGTTCGCAATGGGCGGTTTCGGTGCCGTCTGATGTCTCAGTGGCGTTGTTGTTGTAGGTGTAATTTTTGAAGATGTGGCCAAGCTTTGGAAATATAAAGGAGAAGGACTTTCCATCTGCGGAGAAACTGCTGTTGCCATCGGTTTCACAAGTCGGATCTGTCTTGGAGAGGAAGCGAATATTGTCGGTTGTGGTGACAAGGGCCCCCTGCTCATTCCGGTAGACGACTTTCCAGGGAGCATCAGCATCCATATCCGCATCAGGGAGATAGTAAGCAATCCAGCCGTCGCGTAAACTGGCTGTATCAGGGATGATTTCCTCGGCGTTGGAACCGCCGAAGCCGAAGCCCTGTCCATCCGGACCGCCTTGCACCCTGACGATTGCATTTTCGGCAACCGTGAAATTTTTGCTGCGGAAACCATTTTGAGGGCCACCGATTCCGGCCCCAAAGCTATTACTGCTTCGTCCACCGATGGCACTTACCTGCGCATTTCCGCGGATTTTGATATTTTCCCCAACGCCATTTGCACCACCGCCGATTCCTGCGGCCCAAAGATGCCCCTTGGCACTGACCTTCGCATTCCCCTCAATGGTGATGTTTTTGCCATCGTATCTTCCACCGCCAATGCCTGCACCCATGTCCGTGGCTGAGGCCTCCACCTTGGCATTGCCGCGAATGGTGATGTTTGTTGCATCACCGGTAGTGCCTGTGCCGATGCCTGCACCGCTGCCTTGACCGGATGCAATGACTTCTGCATTGCCCTCAATTATGATGTCACTGGCGTTTTTGGCACCCGATCCGGAACCGATACCGGCCGCATCATGGCCGCCAGTGGCTTCTACCTTGGCATTGCCCCGTATGGTGATGTTGCTGCAGCTACTGGCTGCGCTGCCAATGCCGGCTGCGGTCTCGCCGCCGGTCGCCTTGAGCTGGACATCGCCTTCGATGGTGATGTTGCTGACACTGCTCCATGCACCGCCGATTCCGCTGCCTACGAAGCCGCCCTCTGCTGACAGGCTGCCTTGGCTGCTTCCGTCTGTTGTAATGGTCAGATTCCCGTCGTTCTTTTTTTCCACACCGGCGTGATACTCGCCGCTTTTGACCGTATTCTCGCCCTCAATGGTCAGGGTGACGTCGCCCTCGCCATCGGTCTTTACCGCGGCTTCCTTTTCGGCGCTGACGTCAATATTGGCGTCCTTCAGGGTGACGTTGGCGGTGGCGTTTTTGTCGGCCACGATGGTTACGGTGTTGTCCGTTGAAGCCTCCGCATCCCGGTTGCCGATGACCGGCGCGGAATCCTCTTTTGTCACATTGCCCTGGCTGACGGTCTGGCCGCTTTCCGTGGCGCTGACGGTAATATCCCCGTCCTCTAAGTACCAGTTGTCTGCCAGCGCGGCGGTGGGCAAAAACGCCGCCACGAGCAGTGCGGCTGCAAGACGGGTGAATATCCTTTTGTGTTTCATACGGGTTCCTCCTTTACGGCGCGGAAGACCTTGGGCGCTTCCGCAGCCTTTCCTATGGGGTTATGATACCATAGATCGCGGAAAGATACAAGAGCGAATAGAAACATTCGTTATACAATACAATTTCATATGTAAGTATATGTGAAAAAAGTACATAATAAATATAGAACTTATCTTAAACATAAAGGAATCAAAGAGGGGACAGGACAGCCGCTGTTTTCCGACGGTTCCGGCATACAGCAAAGGCAGGGCGGACCCGCTGGGGGTTCCGTCCTGCCTTTGCACAGACATTCAATTACTTTTTCTTGGACTTCTCTACGGCGTTGATGATGATCTCCGCGCACTGGTCAAAGCCCAAGGTGCTGGAGCGCAGGCACAGGTCGTAGTTCTGGGCCTGACCCCAGGTGCGGCCGGTGTAGTGCTGGTAGTTCACCCGGCGGCGCTTATCCTTCTCGTTCAGCCGCTGCTCGGGGGTCTTGTCGGTTTCGCCGTAGAGCTCCACAATGTGCTTTTCCCGGAAATCCAGGTCCGCGCTGACATAGACGTGCAGTGCATCGGGGCGGTCCTTCAGGATGTAGTCTGCGTTCCGGCCAACGATGACACAGGGGCCTTTCTCAGCCAGCTCCAGAATGATGTTGCACTGGGCGTTCCACAGATAGTCCGCCGTGGACAGGCCGTTCATGATCCCGGGAACGCCCTGGGGCGCGAAAGCGTAAGAGAATACGCTGCCGCTGGGGGAGTGCTCGGAATGCTCTTCCACGAACTTCGGCGCGAAGCCGGATTCTTTTGCAATATCTTCAACGAGTTTGCCGTCATAGAAAGGAATCCCCAGCTTATCCGCGACCAAATGGCCAATGGTACGTCCACCGGCACCAAACTCACGGCTAATGGTAATGATTTTCTTTTCCATAACATCGCCTCCAATGCGTTTTTTGATACCTACATTATAGTCAATTTGACGGGAAAAGTCAATCCGTCACAGCCCCTGCTGGGAAAATTTACGAAAAGGTTATCTTTTAGCCAAGCTGGGCCAGAGCGCTGCGGATGCGGCTCTCCGTCCGCTCCTTGCCCAGCAGCTGCATGACGGTGTACAGGTCCGGGGAATTGGTCTTGCCGGTGACGGCCAGACGCAGGAAGGTGGACACATCGGCTACGGTGCCGGGGTAGGCTGCGGGGTCAAGCTTATAGGCCTTCATATCGGTGGTGAAGCCAATGGCCTCGGTGATGGCCTTGACCTTGTTGAACCAGGCAGTGGAGTCATCCGTCATGTCGAAGCTCTCCAGGAACCGGTTCAGCACGTCTGCAATGATGGCCTTGCTGAACTTCTCATCGAAGACGGGCTTTTCCAGGTATTCATCGTAGAAGAAGCCCATGTAGTCTTTGGCATCCTTCCAGGTTGCCAGATCCTTTCTGGGCTTTTTGCCGCCACGGCCGATGGCGAGAATCGCCTTGGCATAGACGGGGTCTGCTTCCAGCTTTTCGGCAAAGTCCGGCTGGAACTCCTTGGCCCACTCGATCAGCTGGGTATAGACCTCCTCGGCGCTCATGCGGGAGATGACGTTCTTGCTGACGTCGATCAGCTTGGCATAGTCAAACAGAGAGCCTGCGGGGTTCAGCTTCTTGGGGCTGAAGGGGAAGGTGTCGATATCCGCATCGGGGTTGGCCCGCCGCCAGTCCTCAAAGTTGGAATTCAGCACGGTCATCAGGTATTCCCGCATGGCCTGTGTAGAGAAGCCCTCCGCCTTGTAGTAGGTCAGAGCCAGCTCGGGGTCTTTCCGCTTGGAGAGCTTCCGCTTGGAATTGCCGTCCATTTTCATCAGAGGTCCAATGTGGACGTATTTCGGCAGCTTGAAGCCCAGGGCCTGGAACAGCTGGATGTGGAAGGGCAGGGTGGACAGCCACTCATCGCCCCGGACTACATGGGTGGTGCGCATCAGGTGGTCATCCACGGCGTGGGCGAAGTGATAGGTGGGAATGCCGTCGGATTTCAGCAGCACGTGGTCCACGTTGTTCTCCGTAATGGTCAGCTTGCCCTTTACCAGGTCGTCAAATTTGAACTGGTGCTCAATGGAGCCCGTAGAGCGGAAGCGGAGCACCCAGGGGTTGCCGGCGGCCAGCTGGGCCTGGATTTCCTCCATGCTCCGGTCCCGCCAGATGGCGTAAGGGCCATAGTAGCCGGTGGTTTCCTTGTTGGCCTCCTGCTTTTCCCGCATGGCGGTCAACTCCTCTTCCGTGCAGAAGCAGGGGTAGGCCTTGCCCTCGGAGACCAGCTTCTTGGCATACACATGGTAAATATCCGCCCGCTGGCGCTGCCGGTAGGGGCCGTAGCTACCGTTGTCGCCGTCGATGGTAGCGCCCTCGTCAAAGTGAATGTTGTAGTGTTTCAGAGATTCAATCAGAACCTCCACAGCCCCGGGAACCTCCCGCTTGGCATCGGTGTCCTCTACGCGAAGGAACAGAACGCCATTTGACCGGTGGGCCATCCGCTCGGAGATCATGCCCTGTACCAGGTTGCCCAGGTGGACGAAGCCTGTGGGAGAGGGGGCCATGCGGGTCACGACGGCCCCTTCCGGCAGGTTCCGCTGGGGGAATCGCGCCTCCAGCTCCTCGGGGGTGGCGGTCACATCGGGAAACAGAAGATCAGCCAGTGCTTGATAATCCATAAAATCTACCTCTTTGTCATAAAAATCTAGCATAGAGTATACCATACCGGAGAGCAGAAATCAATTCAAAAGCGCTTGACTTTTCAAAAAGATGGTGCTACTATGTGTGAAAATCCATGGAGGTTTGGCAATGTTGCAGACTTTTGTTTCTTTTGCGGCATGGCGCGTCTGGGCTTGGCGGTCTTGGGACGAGCTTACATTGTCATGCCCGGATTTTTGAGGAGAATTCTCAAAAGAGGAAAAGGAATGATCGGTGTAGGCCATGAATGGGTCTGCACCGTTTTTTATTCTGAGAATCTCCTTGCACAACGACCGTTCATGTGATAAAATGAAAAAAATTGAAAAAGGAAGCGTTTGTTATGAGTGAAATAATACAGGAGAAGAAAAGAATGCTCTCCGGCATCAAGCCCTCCGGAGACCTGACCCTGGGCAGCTACCTGGGCGCTGTGAAGAACTGGGCCGAGCGGGCAGACGACTACGACTGCTTCTACTTCATGGCCGATCTGCACGCCATTACCGTCCGGCAGAACCCCGCAGATCTGCGCCGCCGCACCCTGGAGCAGCTGGCCCAGTACATCGCCTGCGGCCTTGACCCCGAGAAGAACACCCTGTTCATCCAGAGCCATGTACACCAGCACGCAGAACTGGGCTGGGTGCTGCAGTGCTATTCCATGTTCGGCGAGCTCAGCCGTATGACCCAGTTCAAGGACAAGTCTGCCAAAAATGCGGACAACATCAATGGCGGCCTGTTTTCCTATCCCAGCCTGATGGCGGCGGACATCCTGCTCTACCAGCCGGACCTGGTGCCCGTTGGCGAGGACCAGAAGCAGCACGTGGAACTGTGCCACACCATTGCCCGCCGGTTTAACGGTGTTTACGGCGACGTGTTCAAAATGCCGGAGCCCTTTGTGCCCAAGGTCGGCGCACGAATCATGAGCCTGACTAACCCCGCCGCCAAGATGAGCAAGTCCGAAAATGAGGACACCGGCCGGATTATCCTCATGGACACCCCTGAGACCATCATGCGGCAGTTCAAGCGGGCCATTACGGATTCCGATACCGAGAACTGCGTCCGCTACGACAAGGAGAACAAGCCCGGCGTGTCGAACCTGATGACCATTTACTCCGCCTGCACCGGCAAGAGCTTCGAGACCATCGAAGCGGAATTCGCCGGCCAGGGCTACGGTGCCTTCAAGCCCGCCGTGGGCGAGGCTGTGGTGGAGACCCTGCGCCCCATCCGGGAGGAAGCAAGCCGCATCATGAAGGATAAGGCCTATCTGGAGCAGGTTTACAAGGCCGGCGCCGAAAAGGCCAGCTACGTTGCCGAAAAGACCCTGCGGAAGGTCTATAAGAAGGTTGGCTTTGTAGCCAAATAATGACTTGAAGATCGTAGAAAGCCCGGCGCTGTGCCGGGCTTTTTCACAATGGAGGAAGTGCTATGCTTTTGCAGACAGACCGCTTGACAGTCCGTCCGGTGGAAGCCTCGGACTGGAAGGCGATGCAGGCAATTTGGCTCGATTTTTCGAAGTCACCCTATGCCTGCTTCGATTGTCCGCACAGTACGGAGGAAGCAGACGTCCGGCCTCGGATTGCACGCTGGGCTCAGGCAGTCCAAACCGGCCTTGACCATCTGTTCTTTTCCGTATGCCTGGAAGCTCAGGTGATCGGTTACATCTCTGCCAACATTCGCCCGGATGGCTATGAGCTTGGGTACTGCTTCCATTCGGACTTTCAGGGAAAAGGCTATGCGCTCGAAAGCCTTTTGACTGTGATGGACTATCTCAAAGGGCTGGGAGTCTCAAAGCTTACAGTGGGAACCGCTCTGGAAAATACCCCTTCCGTGGCCCTTTTGAGTCGCCTTGGCTTCCAACTGACGGCCACAGAGCAGATTTCCTTCTATAAGGATCAGAAGGGACAAGCTATTGTTTTCCAGGGCGGCATTTTCGAAAAGGGATTTGAAAAGAAGGCGGAGGGAATGCTATGAAAACATTTCGTGAGCTGGATGTATACCCCAGAATTCTTCTGATCGTCATGCTTGTGATGCTGCTGGTCTTTTCCGTCGCGTATCCGCTGACCATTTCCAGAATGGGCTTCCAGTATCGGGGGGAAATCCTTGTGCCGCAGGTCCAGGAAAACCAAACGGTTTATTCAGGACGTGTAAATGGCCAAAAGGCATCCCTTACGGTAACATCGGACGGGACAATTACCTGCCAGATGGGAGACAAATCCTACGGCCCCTATACGTTCCGGGAAGACCCTGCCGCACTGCCCTCCAATGCGGGTGCAGGTGTCCAGGCAAGAGGTGTCGAACTATACGAAGGCGAAAAGCTGCTGTTCCGGGGCGGCATTGAGGACAGGGATGGTCAACGCTGGGCGTATGACAGAAACGGAAATATGAATATCATCAGCATCCGAACTTATGCAACGACCCAAAATGGATTTTCGCTGGATGCGAACGGAAATCCCGTGGATGCGATGGAGCCAAGCGTAGAGGAGATTTTGTATCTGGCCACAGGCCCGGAATGGAAGCACAATGGCTCCTGGAGCGGCTGGCTGGAGGGTGCTTCCGTTTGCGCCCTGGTTGCGGCAACCGTTTTCTTTGCGGACGATATGTTCTATCTGCGAATGTCCGTGCGCGTCCGGGATGCGGAAAGCGTAGAGCCCTCCAATTGGGAGCTGCTGTCCAGAAGAATAGGCTGGACAGTGGGTCTGCTGCTGGCGTTTCTCCTGTTTTGGAACGGAATTCAATAGTAAAAAACCGTATGGCGTTTTCGTGCCATACGGTTTTTTGCATTACAGTGTTACAAGCCCCGCATTGACCATTTCCTGCAGGCTCATGAGAATGCCCAGCTTGGCGTGGTACCAGGTCAGGCCGCCCTGGAAGTATACGGCGTAGGGCTCCCGGATAGGGCCGTCGGCGGAGAGCTCAATGGAGGAGCCCTGGACGAAGGCACCCGCCGCCATGATCACCTGATCGTCATAGCCCGGCATATCCCAGGGCAGGGGGGTGGCGAAGGAATCCACCGGGGCCGCCTCCTGGATGCCCTTGCAGAAGGCAATCATGGCCTTCTCGCTGCCCAGCTCTACGGCCTGGATGATGTCGTGGCGGGATTCCGTGGCGTTGGGGACGCATTTGAAGCCCAGAGGCTCATACAGGTTCGCCGCAAAGACGGCGCCCTTTTCCGCACCGGCGGTTACCGTGGGGGCCAGGAAGAAGCCCTGGAACAGGTCCTTCATGAGGCCCAAATTTGCGCCCACCTCCTGTCCCAAGCCGGGGGCGGAGAGCCGGTAGGCGCAGCGGGAGACGCACTTGGCAGTGCCGCAGATATAGCCGCCGATGGGGGCCAGGCCGCCGCCGGGGTTTTTGATGAGAGAACCGACGATCATGTCCGCGCCCACGTCAGACGGCTCCATGGTCTCTACGAATTCGCCGTAGCAGTTGTCCACCATGACGGTTACATCCGGCTTGCACTGCTTGCAGAAGGCGATGAGCTCGCCGATCTGGGCCACGGAGAAGGTGGGCCGGGTGGCGTAGCCCTTGGAGCGCTGGATGGTGATGAGCTTGGTCTTTTCATTGATGGCGGCCCGAATGCCGTCGTAGTCGAATGCGCCGCCCGGCAGCAGGTCCACCTGCCGGTAGCTGACACCGTACTCCTTCAAAGAGCAGGGGCTTTCCCGGATGCCGATAACCTCCTGCAATGTGTCGTAGGGCATCCCCACAGGGGACAGCAGCTCATCTCCCGGCAGCAGGTTGGCGCTGAGGGCTACGGTCAGGGCGTGGGTGCCGCAGGTGATTTGGGGCCGGACCAGGGCGGCCTCCGTATGGAATACGTCCGCATAGACCTTTTCCAGGGTATCCCGGCCCAGGTCGTCGTAGCCGTAGCCGGTGGTGGTTGTGAAGCAGGCGGCGGAAACCCGATTCTTCCGCATGGCGTTCAGGACCTTTGCCTGGTTGTATTCCGCAATGGCGTCAATGGCCGCAAAGCGCTCCTTGAGACGCTCCAGCGCCTTTTCTCCATAGGCATAGACTCCGGGAGAAACGCCCATTTCCATATACATATTGATGAGTTCTTCCACAAAATTCACGCTTTCTCTTATTTTTTCAGACACTTGGAGCATTATACGAAGATTTCCGGGGAATGTCAATAGAATTGCAAAGAAATGTCTCCCGGCGTTGATCCGGGAGACAAAGTGTTTTTAATCTCTTCTGCGGTTTCCTCTGTCGCCGAAGAGGATGATCAGCCGCAGCAGCTGGGCCAGAGCCGTGGCCGTGGCGGCGACGTAGGTCAGGGCGGCGGCCCGGAGGGTTTTTCTTGCGCCGTTCTGCTCGTCCTCGGTTAAGAGTCCGGTTTGTTCAATGGCCACCATGGCCCGGTGGCTGGCGTTGAATTCCACAGGCAGGGTCACCAGCTGGAAAACCAGGGAAAGGCCGAAGCAGGCAATGCCCAGATAGACCAGCGCATAGGACAGGTCCCCGAAGGAGGAGATCAGCAGGCCGATGAGGATCAGGGGCATGGCCAGCTTGGAGCCTAGGCTTGTTGCGGGGATGACGGCGGCGCGGATGCGGATGGGGGTATAGTCCTGGGCGTACTGCACGGCGTGCCCCGCTTCATGGCAGGCAACGCCGATGGCGGCGGTGGAGGTGCTGCCGTAGACGTCATCGGAGAGGCGGATGACGTTGGTTCTGGGGTCATAATGGTCTGTCAGATTGCCGCTGATGCGTTCGATCCGCACACCGGAGACACCGTTGGCAGAGAGTACCTGGGCTGCGGCCTGGGCTCCGGTGAGCCCCCGGCGGGAATACTGCTGGGAATAGCGCTTGAAGGTGCTGTTCACATTGGCACTGGCCCACAGCGAGAGAATCACGCAGGGCAGGACCAGGACGATATAGGTCCAGTCAAAGCCGTAATAATAGGGCATAAAACCACTCCTTACCAAATCTTTTCTCTATTTTACCCCAAAAGAAGTTGGATGGCAAGGCCTTTCCCGGGATCGGGTGCGAAGAATTTGTAAACAATTCCCGGAAAATGCTTTTGAAATGTTCATAGTTTATTCATTATTAACTTGCTGGGTACTGGTATACTGATTCTAAACGAATCAGAAACGAGTTGAAGTCCATGAAAGACCCAAAGAAACAACGGTATTTTTATGCCATGATGGCGGGGTTCGGTGCCATCAGCCTCAGTGTGCTGTTTTTCTTCTTCCTGTACCGGCTCCAGGGTATCGGGAATGTGATCAGCCAGCTGAGTACCATTCTGGCCCCCTTTATCTATGGCGGCATCATTGCCTATTTGCTGCGGCCCATGTGCAATTCCCTGGAGGCCTTTTTCCAGCTGCGGCTGCCGAAAAAAATGCGCCGGTTTGCCAACGCCTTTGCGGTGGTCTTCTCCCTGCTGGTGGGCATTCTGGTTGTGTATGCTCTGATCACCATGGTGGTTCCTCAGCTGGTGGAGAGCATTGTCACGCTCTGGAATGCACTGCCTACCAAGATGGAGCAGCTGGTGAATTGGGCCACGGAAACCTTCGGTAAGGACGAGCGGGTGGTGCAGTTCGTTGAGAAAAACTACAGAAGCTACTTTACGGATATTGACAAATGGGTGCAGGCCAATGTGATCCCCCAGGTTTCCAGCCTGGTGACCAATGTGGGCACCAGCGTTTGGCAGGTGCTGAAATTTGTGTACAATATCCTCATCGGCCTCATTGTTGCCGTGTATGTGCTCCATGGCAGGAAGCGCTTCGGCAAGCAGGCCCGGCTCATTGTCCGCAGCATGTTCTCGGACAGGTGGGCCAACCGAATCCTGGAAGAGGTGGAATTCATCGACCGGATGTTCGGCGGCTTCATTGACGGAAAGATCATCGATTCTGCCATTGTGGGTGTGCTGTGCTACATCGGCTGCACCGTTTTGAAGATTCCCAGCGCCCTGCTTGTTTCGGTGATCGTGGGCGTGACCAATGTGATCCCCTTCTTCGGCCCGGTCATCGGCGCAGTGCCGGCAACCCTTTTGATTCTGATCGACAGCCCCATCAAGGCACTGTGGTTTTTGATTTGGGTAATCGTTTTGCAGCAGCTGGATGGCAACGTTATCGGCCCCAAGATTCTGGGTAACCGGACGGGGCTTTCCGGCTTCTGGGTCATGTTTTCCATCATCCTCTTCGGCGGCCTGTGGGGCATTGTGGGCATGATCATCTGTGTGCCCCTGTTCGCCGTGATCTATGATACTGTTCGCCGTCTGGTCCGCCGGGGTCTGCGCAGACGGAATCATACGGAGCTGTGGGACGAATACCGGGCGCAATTCCCGGATTCCGGTGCCGACAGCGCCGCAAAGGAGAAAAAACAAGAATGAATTACGCAACCATCAAAAATTGTGATATTGCCAACGGCCCCGGCGTGCGCATCAGCCTGTTTGTATCCGGCTGCACCCACCACTGCAAGGGCTGCTTCAATGAGGTGGCCTGGGATTTTGACTACGGCGAGCCCTTTACCCAGCAGACCATCCGGACCATTCTGGACATGATGAAGCCGGGCTACATCAAGGGCCTGACTCTGCTGGGCGGCGAACCCTTTGAGCCGGAGAATCAGGGACCGATTGTGGAGCTGCTGCGGCAGGTGAAAAAGGCCTATCCCCAGAAGAGCATTTGGGCCTTTTCCGGATATCTGTATGAAAAAATCACCTCCCACACCCTGGGAGACTGGGCAGTGACTCAGGAATTTTTAAGCTATCTGGATGTACTGGTGGACGGTCCCTTTGTGGAAGAAAAAAAGAATCTGGCCCTGCGGTTCCGTGGGTCGGAGAATCAGAGATTGATTGATATGCCCGCTACCCTGGCTTCCGGAAAGATCGTGCTGTGGGAAGACTGGCAGACGGAAGGAAAGGGCTTGAAGGAATGGAAAAAGTAGCAGTGAAAAAGCTGCGCCCCGGCGCGGTCATGCCGAAGTTCGGCTCCAAGGAGGCGGCGGGGGCAGATTTGTATGCCTGCCTGGAGGAAAGTGTTATCATCGCCCCGGGGCAGACGGTGTTCATCCCCACAGGGCTTGCCATGGCCCTGCCGAGAGGCTATGTAGGGCTGGTATATGCCCGCAGCGGCCTGGCCTGCAAGCAGGATCTGGCCCCGGCCAACAAGGTTGGCGTCATCGACAGCGACTACCGGGGGGAATTTATGATCGCCCTGCACAACCATGGCGCGGAGAGCCGCAGGATTGCCAACGGGGACCGCATCGCCCAGCTGGTTGTGACGCCGGTGATTCAGCCCGTCTATTTTGAGACCGACACCCTGGACGAAACCGATCGGGGCACCGGCGGCTTCGGCTCCACGGGGAAATAAAAGGAGGGACGCCCGATTTTGGAGCGTCCCTCCTTTGCATCAACGCTGTGCTTGATTGGTTCCGTTGGTCTCCAAGGTTTCGCCCGTGGTTTTCTGGGCCTCGCCGTCCTGGGGCCGCGTGTCCAGGGGGCCGTTGCCATTGTCTATAGTTGTCTCGGGCTGCGTTGTGGGCATGGTGGTGGGCGCGGTTGTTTGGGTTGCAGCAGTGGTGGCCGCAGTGGTGGGCACGGTGGTCATGCCGGAATTGCCGCCCCGACAGGCGGTAAACAGGCAGAGAACCAAAACCAGAAGCAGAGTGAATGGGAATCGCTTTTTCATTTTCTTCTCCTCCGAATCAATTGGATTCAGCGGTATTATTCCCAGCGCAAACAGGTTTAAGCAGAAAAAAGTGAAAAAAGATTTAAAGATTTTGTTGTTGCTATTTTTGCCGATTGCTTGTATAATATAGGGGCGTAACAAAAAACAAAAAGGGGAGTTTGTCTTGAAAAAGTTAACCGTGAAGAAGGACGCGCCCTGCATGGCGTGTCTGGCCTGTGTCAGCGCCTGCTCCACTGCGTTCTACAAGGAGTTCAACGAGGACTACAGCTGCATCCGTATTGTCTCCGGCAAGGACGGCGGTGCAAAGCCCAATGTCTGCATCCAGTGCGGCAAGTGCATGAAGGCCTGTGAGCACGATGCCATCACCCAGAACCCCAAGACCGGCGTGTACATGATCAACAAGAAGAACTGCGTGCGCTGCGGTAAGTGTGTGGAGGCCTGCCCCATGAAGGTCATGGTGCTGAAGGAAGAGAATCCTGCCTCCAAGTGCATCGCCTGCGGCATTTGTGCCAAGGCCTGTCCCATGGGCATTCTGGAGGTCGTCGAAAAGTAAGTTTTTCACAATTGGGCGGCCATCCCGGCGGCCCAATTGCTTTTTCAGACAATCCGTTTGAATAGGAATACGCAAAATTAGCTTTTTTATCGGAGGAAAACAATGAGTAAGGGTGGACATTTTCTGGCGCAGCAGCCGAAGAAAAAAACCAAAACCTGGGTCGTGGTGGTTGCGGTGATCCTGGCGGTGATCCTGCTTCTGGGCGCGCTGGCGGCGTGGTTTGTGGTCTCCAAGATGAATAAGATCAACCGGGCAAACCGAGGTGACAACCAGCTCTCCGCAGAGGATATTGGCAAATATATGATCGAGGGTACAACGGCACCTACCGAGGCAACGACGGTACCTACCACCGAGGCAACCACTGCCCCTACGGAGGAAACCAAGCCGGATTACGGCAAGCTGGGCAAGATCGTCAATTTCCTGCTCATCGGTCAGGATGCCCGTCCCGGCGAGGACAGCAAGAATTCCGATACGGTGCTGCTGGTATCCGTCAACAAGGAGACCAAGAAGATCACCATGATCTCCTTCCTGCGAGACAGCTTTGTGGTAATTCCAAAGGTCTATGATACCTATGGCAATGAGCACTCCGGTCAGACCAAGCTGACCCTGGCCTATGCCATGGGCTATAAGTGGGGCGGCGACCTGGGGGCCATGGAGATCATGGACCAGGTCGTTGAGCGGAACTTCGGCGCTGTGGTGGACTACAACGTGGAGATCAACCTGGATGCCTTCGATGCCATTATCAACGCCGTGGGTTATATCACCGCGGACCTGGACGAGGACGAGGCGGCCTATATGAACGAGAAGTTCAAGGACTACCCGGACCGGAACTTTAAGGTGGGCGAAAACCGGCTGGACGGCTGGGCTGCGGAGGAATATGCCCGTATGCGCCACTCCAGCAATGCGGACAACGACTATAAGCGCACCGCCCGCCAGAGAACCGTTGTTTCTCAGGTCCTGGAACGGGTCAAGGGTATGAACGTGGTGCAGATCAACGCCCTTGTAGATGAGCTTCTGGACAAGGTTTTGACGGATATGACCAATTCGGACATCACCACCTGCATCACGGAGCTGCTGCCCCTGCTGCCGGAGATGACAATGGATTCTCTCCAGTGCCCCAATGCGGACATGGACCTGTCCGGTAAGCTGATCGACCTGTTCAAAGACGGCAGCCCCGAGCAGAGCATCCAGACCTTTACGGAATCCAAGGCCAAGGCAATTATCACTGCCATTACCGAGGACGATTGAGTGGTTTGCGCCGCCCGGAGGAGAAGACCCTTCGGGCGGCCTGTTTTTAGGAGGAAGCAATGAACAATCTGCTGATGTATCAAATCCCGCCGGAAAAATCCAGAATCATCAAGTCCATTGCCCTGCAGCATGGCTTCCGCATCCGGGTGGTACAGCCGGAGGAGGCGGGGGTTTCCGTAGGCGCACTGGCAGAACTGCCTGGGGCGGCTCAGGCGGGAAAGGGCAGCGCGGTGCCATTCGAGGATGAAATGCTGGTGCTGTGCAATGTGCCGAGGGATGCCTTTCACAGCTTCCTGGCTCAGCTTCGGGCAAGAAATGCGCCGGTGACGCTGAAAGCCGTGGTCACAGAGCACAATGCATCCTGGAGCTTTGCCAGACTTCACGAGAATCTGGTGGAGGAGCACGTGGCCATGCAGAAGAAAATGGAAAACAAAGCGTAATCAGGTGGAAGCACCCGAAGAAGGTCCCAAAGGCCTTCCTTCGGGTGCTTTTGTTTGCACTGCATTTTTAAGCCCCGCCATACATAGATTGTCCCAGAGAGGGGGATGGGCCGTGGATACGTCCTGGGGTTCCTTTTTGGGGGTGCTGCCGCCCTGGATGCGGGAGCAGGTGGATGCGCTTGGGGCCGGCTCTTTGCGACAGCTGCGGCTGCGGCTGGGGAAGAGACCTGCGCTGGAGCTATTGGACCGGGTCTGGCGGCTGGACAGGCCTGTTGCGGATAAGGATCTGGAATACTGCGTCAATACGGCCAGCAGCTATTCCCCCTGGTCCGTTGCTTCTGCCCGGGAAGGGTTCCTAACCATCGCCGGAGGCCACCGCATGGGGGTGTGCGGTGAGACGGTGACGGAAGGGGCGCACGTTACGGGGTTTCGCCGCATCAGCTCCCTGTGCCTGCGGGTGGCCCGGGATATCCGGGGCATTGCCCCGGCGGAAAGTGCAGATCTTGGGTCTGTGCTGATTCTGGGCGCCCCCGGATGGGGGAAGACCACCCTCCTGCGGGACCTGTGCCGCTGCCTTGCGGGAGGCGCTGCCGTGGCCGTGGTGGACAGCCGGGGAGAGCTGTTTCCACCGGGCTTTCAGACCGGGGAGGGGCTGGACGTGCTTTCCGGCTGCGAAAAAGAAATCGGCATTACTATGGTTCTGCGAACCATGGCTCCGGACTATATTGCCGTAGATGAGATCACCGCCGAGGCCGATGCCCGGGCGCTGGTCCGGGCGGGGGGCTGCGGGGTGAAGCTTTTGGCAACCGCCCACGGCAGTGCTCTGGAGGATCTGGCCCGGCGGCCCTGCTACCGGCTGCTGCTGGAGGCGGGGGTGTTTCAGACGGTGGTGCTGCTCAATGAACGCAAGACGTATCGCTTGGAAAGGATGGAACCATGGAGTACAAATGGATCGGTGCAATTCTGGTCATCGGCGGCTGCGGCGG
>OLOX01000136.1_pt1 | contig 71923 bp, 74 predicted proteins | sample 1672091 | NCBI WGS metagenome assembly OLOX01 (sample SAMEA3136644, study PRJEB25190) | human gut metagenome | reverse complement strand
AAAGTTTGAAATTGCTGAAGATAACCCAGCGTTTACACTAGATAGTAATGGAAAAATTGTAAGAAAGTAAAATTGTTTATATAAGTAAGGACTATGTTTAAAATAGTTCTTACTTTTTCTTTTTCTAGTTATTTACATATTTTAAATAAAATGATATAATACACATATAAAATTGGAGTGATTAGTTTGTTTAATATTTTTTCAAAAGAAGGCTTAATATCTTTTTTGTATACTTTACCAGCACTTTTATTTTGCCTTTCAGTACATGAATTTGCACATGCATATACAGCGTACAAACTTGGTGATAGGACACAAAAAGCTATGGGAAGGCTTACGTTAAATCCATTTTCACATATTGATATAGCTGGATTTATCTGCATTGCTTTATTTGGATTTGGTTGGGGAAAACCTGTAATGATTGATGATAGGAACTTTAAAAATAAAGCAGCTGGTAATGCATTAACAGCTTTTGCAGGTCCTTTTTCTAATATTATAATGGCTATTTTATTTACTATAATACTTAAAATTTTGCTTATAACAGGTGTAATATTACCAACAATGAATTCTGTGGTAGGATCAATTATATTAAATATGTTTATTCTTACTATTCAATTTAATGTTGTTTTTGCAATATTTAATTTAATACCAATTCCTCCATTTGATGGATCTAGAATATTGTATTTTTTCTTACCAGCAAAAGGAAGAGAGTATATGTATAAAATAGAACAATATTCTTTTGTAATTGTACTTGTAATTTTAGTTACAGGGATAGGAAGTAAATTAGTAAGCCCAATTGTAAGTTTCGTACTTGGACTTCTATCAAAATTTATTATGTTGTAATAAAGGAGATAATCAGATGATTTGTTTAAGTATAGAAAGTAGCTGTGATGAAACAGCTGTTGCTATTATTAAGGATAAAAGAGAAGTTTTAGCTAATATAGTATCGACACAAATAGATATACACAAAAAATATGGTGGAGTAGTTCCTGAGATAGCTTCAAGAGAGCATATATCAAATATACCATTTGTTGTAGAAGAAGCTCTTAATACAGCTAATATTACGTTTTCAGATATTGATTATATTGGAGTTACATATGGACCAGGTCTTGTTGGAGCGTTACTTGTTGGTGTGGCATATGCAAAATCTCTTGCATATGCACTTAATATACCTATTGTTCCAACTAATCATATGCATGGACATATTGCAGCAAATTATATTTCATATCCAGAATTAAAACCACCATTTTTATCTTTAGTTGTTTCAGGTGGACATACAAACTTAGTATATGTTGAGGACTATACTAAATTTAAAATGATAGCTAAAACTCGTGATGATGCTGTTGGTGAAGCTTTTGATAAAGTTGCAAGAGTTCTTGGCCTTCCATATCCTGGTGGACCAGAGGTGTCAAAACTTGCAAGTAGTGGAAAAAATACATATAAACTTCCAAAAACTAAATTTGATAACTATGATTTTAGTTTTAGTGGAATAAAGACTGCGGTTATAAACCTTGCACATAAAGAAGGAGAAAATTTGAGAAAAGAAGATCTAGCTTGTTCTTTTGAAACAACAGTATGTGAGGAACTTGTAGACACAACTATTACTGTAATGAAAGATATGAACTTAAAAGAAGTTGTACTTGCAGGTGGAGTATCTGCAAATAGCTATCTTAGAAAACTTCTTAAACAGAAAGCAGATGAAAATAACTTTAAAGTATATATGCCAGAACTTAAATATTGTACTGATAATGCAGCAATGGTTGGGGTGGCAGCAAGTTATAATTATGAAGCTGGAAAATATTACAATATAAAAGATAAAATGGATTTAAACGCTGTTGCAAACCTAAAAATTGATATGTAATTAATGGAGGAGACAAAATGGCTAAAGTTACACTTAGAACTTTTTTAAAAGCAGATAAGTATAAAGAACTTATTGAGAAGTATAATGATGTTTTACATACAGAAAAACAGATTATTTATATTTTTAACGATAATAATTTTAGATTTATGAAAACCAAAAGATATTGCAGTTTGGACTCAGGTGAAAATTATGTTAAAATAGAAAGTAAGTACTCAAAAAGTATGGAAAATATTTTAAAGTCTATTGGTTATGAACCTAGTGTGAAATGGTACAGAACAAGAAGTAAAGCTAAATTAGATTATGATATTTTTATTAATTTAGATTATGTTGTAGGATATGGATATTTAATTGAATTAAGCAAAGATATAGATGAAAATGTAGAACATGATCTTATAAAAATTGAACTAGGTAATTTTTTAGAAAGTTTGGATATTGAAATTTTAGAAGATAAAAAGATGAAAGAAAAATATGATGAATATGTTTTAAACTGGGATAGGCTTACATATAAAGTAAGTGAAGAGAGTTTTTTTAAATAAAGGGGACAGTGTTACATGAACGTGTATGGAATATCGGATTTACATTTATCATTTGGAGTAAATAAACCAATGGATATTTTTGGTAGCAAATGGAAAAATTATGAAGAAAAGGTTAAGGAAAATTGGAATAGTGTGGCTCTAGATGATGATGTTATTATTATTCCTGGAGATATTTCATGGGGAATTACTTTTAAGGAAACAGTTAAAGATTTTGAATTCATAAATAAATTAAAAGGTAATAAAATTATATTAAAGGGCAATCATGATTACTATTTTTCTACAAAGACTAAAGTAAATAATTTTTTAAATGAAAATGGATTTAATACAATAAAGGTTCTGTATAATGATGCAATTGATACAGAAAAGTATATTATTTGTGGTACCAGAGGTTGGGGAAAAACTGAAAGTAAAGATAAAGAACTTGAAAAAAAAATAATTAGAAGAGAAGAGGGAAGGCTTAGAATATCACTTGATAAAGGTATGGAAATAAAAAGAAGTTATTTAGAAAAAGGAATAGATAAAGATATTCTTGTAGCTATGCATTTTCCACCCTTTACAGGTAATTTTAAAAATATACTAGAAGAATACGGAGTTAAAAAATGTATTTATGGGCATTTACATGGCTTTGCACATTCGCTGATTAAAGAAGGTATGATTGATGGAGTGCAGTATGTAATGGTTGGTTGTGATTATACTGGATTTAAATTAATAAAATTATAAAAAAGTATTGCAAAAAGAAAAAAATAATGTTACAATATTTGTTGTAACATATATATAGGGGTGTAGTTCATCGGTAGAATAAGAGTCTCCAAAACTCCAGAGGAGGGTTCGATTCCTTCCACCCCTGCCAATAAAAATTTAAAACTTCAGAGTACTATATAATATAAAGTGCTTTGAAGTTTATTTTCTTCTAGATAGATTATTTAAATATAAAAATATAAGTGAACTTAGAAAATAAAAGTTCACTTATTTATATGAATAACTCCATAATTCCTATTAATATCAGAATAATGGAAGAAATTATTTCAGAATATTTCTCAACTAATTTATTGTTAATTTTTTTCCCTAGATTATTTCCAATAAAAAGGAATATTGAACCAAATATAAAAGTACAAATAGTTGTAGAAATTACATTAACTCCTGTGATGCTTGCAGCAATACCAGCAGCAATATTATTTAATGATAGTGTAAGTATTATAGCTATTAATTCTTTTAAAGTTATGTAACTGTTATTTTGCCTTTCTTTTTGTTTTATTTCTTTAATGCATCTTTTATTATTTCTACATATTTTGTAAATTTTTTTAAAAAGAGGATATATCCCTAAAAATATTAATAAAATAGAGCCTATCATATTTGTGATTTTAATATCAAATAGATTAGCTATATTTTGTCCAATAATCATAGATAAAAAAGTTGCACATGAAGTAAAAATACATATTATTATATTTTTTAATATGGAAATATGAACTTTTTTAACTCCATAAGAAAGCCCAATTGGTATATTGTCAATATTTGCTGATATACTAAAAAGAGCTCCGGATAGTAATTCAAACAAAAGTATCATCCTTTCATTAAATATAACTCCTTATAGTATATTTAATGAAATAAAATTGACTTTGCTACTCTTTTTTAAAATAATCTATATTGCTCATAACTACCATATAAAATATAGTTTTGAACTATAAAAAACAAACCATAACAGAATCTGAAAAATGATTCCTTTATCTCTGATGACATTTTATATTCATTTGTCTGAATTATTAAAGAGCCTTTAAAAAAATCGTTATTAATTGGAATTATGCATTTTAAAGAATATCCCTCTAAGTTTTTTGAATTTAGAATTGGTATATTTGTATTCTGAGTATATACCAATTTTTGTATTAGATAGTCATAATCTATGATTTTGCTTTTTGTAAGATCTTTTTTTAATATAACATTTTGTGAGTATTCAATATTATTCTTTTCTAGTTTATCTATTTCTTTGAAGTACTTCATTATTTTTTTATCATTATATATTTTATATAACTGCTCTTTTAGCTTATTTGAAATTTCTTCGTTACTATTTAAGCTATTTGAATATATCATATTATTTGTATCTGTAATAGTAATAGAGTAATTTAATGTTATACTATCAAGATAATTCCTTAAGTCTTCATTTATTTTCAGAACAAAACCTCCTTTACCATTTATTTACATATTTGTAAAAAATATATTAATTTATATGCATATTTATATATTTTTATTAAAAATTATAAAATATTTATAAAATATTAATTTTATCTATATGTATAGAATAATTATAATTCTTTATAGAAATAAAATCAACACATTTAGGCAATAAAAAGCGTTTTTTTGACACTATTTAAAAACTATTAAAGAATGTATAATATATTTATATTTTTCAAAAATGGGGGAAACTATGAAAGAATTTAACGAAAAAAGAGTATATATGACTATGGAAATTTCTATAACATGTAAAGAAGAGATTGAAAGAATAATAAAAAACAAAGAAATAAGTTTTAATGAATTTATAAATCAGGCAATAAAAAATAATTTTAAAGAAAACTTAAATAAAATAAATATATACAAAAGGGAAGAAGGGGAGCAAGTTAAAATACGAATATATAAAAGCTTATATGACCCTATTTCTGATTTTACTAAAAAATACAATATTTCTATTACAAAAATAATTAATTATTGTATATATGAAGAAATTAAAAATTATATATAATTCATTCTAAATAAAAGCCTTTTTAATACCATAGTATTAAGGAGGCTTTTTATGATTAGTATAAGTTTATGTATGATAGTAAAAAATGAAGAAAAAGTAATTGAGAGATGTTTAAGAAGTGTTAAAAATTTAGTAGATGAAATAATTATCGTAGATACTGGTTCTAAAGATAAAACAAAAGAAATAGTACAAAGATATACAAATAATGTGTATGACTTTAAATGGTGTGATGATTTCTCAAAAGCAAGGAATTTTTCTTTTTCAAAGGCAACAAAAGAATATATATTATGGCTTGATGCAGATGATGTTATATTAAAAAAAGATAGAGAAATGTTTATTTCACTAAAGAAGACTTTAGACAAGAATATAGATATTGTAATGATGAAATATAACACAGTCTATGATAAAAATGGAAATCCTACTTTTTCATATAATAGAGAAAGATTAGTTAAAAATAACAATAAATACAAATGGGTAAGCCCTGTTCATGAAGTTATAGTTCCTACAGGAAATATACTATACTCAAATATTGCAATATCACATAAAAGTGTAAAGAAAGAGTATAGTAAAAGAAATTTAAATATATTTAAAAAAATGATAAATAATGGAATTAAGCTTGATGCAAGACAGCAATATTATTATGCTAGAGAATTATATTATCATGGAATGTATGAAGACTCTATTAAAGAATATAGGGATTTTTTAAATATGGATGAGGCATGGGTTGAAAATAAAATAGATGCATGTATTGAAATTAGTCGTTGTTTTTATAACATAAATGATTATAAAAATCAAATTAGATTTCTATTAAAAAGTCTAGAATATGACGCACCTAGAGCCAATATTTGCTGTGAAGTAGCAAATTATTTCATACAAAAGGAAAAATACGATATAGCGATATATTGGTATAATACGGCTATTAATTTAAAACAAGATATAAATAGTGGTAGATTTGAAAATTTGGAATGTTATGATTATATACCTTACCTTGGATTATGTTTGTGTTATGATAAAATAGGAAATTATAAAATGGCAATGGAATATAACGAATTAGTAGGTAAAATAAGACCAGACGATGAAAAATATTTATATAACAAAGCATATTTTGATAATCTAAAAAACAACATTTTACAACTGTAACACAAATGCAGCTTTTTTGTAACATAAATGATATTTAAAACAAATGTAATTTTATTGTAAATTATTTAAATTTAATATATACTATATATGTTAAAAAACAAAAGAAGGGATGAGATAATACATGAAAAAGAAAAAAGGTATATCACTTATAGTGTTAATAATAACAATTATAGTTATAATAATACTAGCAGCAGTAGTAATACTTACAATAACAAAAAATAATCCAGTATCAAGTGTAAAAGAATCAGCATTTAAGGAAGATGTAAGAACATTCCAAGATGATTTAGCACTTACAGTAGCAAAAGAATATACAGATAAACAAGGACAGAGAAATGAAAAAATATCTACTTCAGATTATGATAAAATAAAAGAATATATACCGAGTTTTTCTGAAAAATATAAAGGAAAATTTGTAATAGAAGAAGATAAATTAGTTGGAACAGATGAATTAACAAAAAATGAAAAAACTTGGACTAATGATGTAAATATCTCAATATCAGGTAAAGCATCATTCGATGCAAACAAATGGGATAAAAATGCGACTCCAGAAAATTGTTTTATATGGAAAAATGACACAAAAGGTGAAGAGGGATATAATGTAATAGTAGGGTATAAAGAGAATTTAACAAATTATCCTAAAGTAAGAATTCCATCAAGATGTCAGAAAATAATTTGTGATGCTTCGTATTCAGGTGGAGAATATAGTGATGATGGAGCAGGAAGGTCATTTTTAAATAATGTACAAAAAATTGAAATTCCTGAAACTGTAACAGAAATAGGAAATTATGCTTTTGGAGGAATATTTGGGAATGCGCTAAAATCAGTTACAGAAATTGATATTCCGGATAGTGTAACAAGTATAGGAGGTTGTGCTTTGTATAATTGTAGCAGCTTAACAAGTATAAAAATACCTGATAGTGTAACAAGTATAGGAGGTTCTGCTTTTTATAATTGTAGCAGCTTAACAAGTATAAAAATACCAGACAGTGTAGTAAGTATAGGAGATTGTGCTTTTGGTAGATGTAGCGGCTTAACAAGTATAACAATACCGGAAGGAGTAACAAGTATAGGAAATGATACTTTTGAGTTGTGTAGTAGTTTAGCAGATATAACAATTCCAAATAGTGTAACAAATATAGGATCTCAAGCTTTTTCATGCTGTAGTAGCTTAGCTAATATAAATTTTAAGGGTACAAAGGAACAGTGGAATAGTATAAGTAAAGGAAGTTTATGGAATCTTGAGTCTTCAATAAAAACAATAACATGTACAGATGGAGTAATAACACTTTAAAAATTAGTTATATTTAAAATAATCTCATTTAACATTTTGTTAAGTGGGGTTATTTTTATTGCTTTATTTACAATTTAGTAGTAAAATTAGTGTAGGTGATATAATGTTAAAACAAAAAATATTAGAAATAATTGTTATAGTTCTAGCTTTACTAGCAATTGTATTTGGCATTTCATCGTGTTTATATAATGATAATGTTACACTTTTAAGAATATTTAGTTTGATATTTATTGTTATAGCTTTAATACTTAATTTTTATTCTAATTATAGAAAAAAGAAATTATAATTTTTTGACATTTTGACATAAAAATGTTAAAATATATATATTGATAAAAAAAGGAGGGCTTATGGCTAAGAAAACAGTTGCGATAGTTGGTCGCCCAAATGTTGGTAAATCTACTCTTTTTAATGTACTTGCAGGTGAAAAAATAGCTATTATAAAAGATACACCAGGAGTTACAAGAGATAGAATATATGCTGACTGTGAGTGGAGAAATACAAAATTTAGAATAATTGATACTGGGGGAATTGAACCAGAATCTGAAGATATAATACTAAAGCAAATGAGAAGACAAGCTGAACTTGCTATGGATATAGCTGACGTTATTGTGTTTATTACGGATGTAAAAGCAGGAGTTACACCTTCTGATAAGGAAATAGCACTTATGTTAAGACATACTAAAAAGCCTGTTATACTTGTTTGTAATAAATGTGATAGGGTAGGAGAAGTACCAGCCGACATATATGAATTTTATGATTTAGGTTTAGGTGATCCTCTTGGAATTTCTGCAGGAAAGAAACTTGGAATTGGTGAAATGTTGGATGAAATATATGAGAATTTAGGAGATATTTCTGAAGGTAGTGAAGAAGATGATAGAATAAAGGTTGCAATCATAGGGAAACCTAATGTTGGTAAATCATCTTTAATAAACAAAATCCTTGGAGAAGAAAGATTAATTGTATCAAATATAGCTGGTACAACAAGAGATGCTATAGATACTGAACTTAATAATAAATATGGTAAGTATACTTTTATAGATACTGCAGGAATTAGAAGAAAGAATAAAATATATGAAGATATAGAAGAGTATTCAGTTGTAAAGGCAAAAAATGCAATAGATAGAGCAAATGTATGTATGATATTAATAGATGCAAAAGAGGGAGTAACTGAACAAGATGAAAAAATAGCAGGACTTGCTCATGAAGCTGGTAAAGGTGTAATTATTGTCATAAATAAATGGGATCTTATTGAAAAAGATAATTATACTTTTGATAGTTACAAAAAACAAGTATATTCAAAACTTGCATATCTTAAGTATGCACCTATAATCTTTATGTCAGTTCTTACTGGAAAAAGAGTAAATAATATATTTGAAATTATAAATGAAGTAGATAAAAATAATAGCTTAAGAGTACCTACAGGTCTTTTAAATGATGTAATTGCTGAAGCTATTGCAATTACTCAACCACCTTCTGATAAAGGTAGAAGACTTAAAGTGTACTATGCAACTCAAGTATCAATAAGGCCACCTACTTTTGTTATATTTGTAAATTCAAAGCCTTTAATGCATTTTTCTTATGTTAGATACTTAGAAAATCAAATAAGAAAATACTTTGAATTTAAAGGAACACCAATACATATGATAATAAGAGAAAAAGGTAAAAAATAAAACTATGAGGTAACATTGGGGGGATACTTTATGACTGTATATATGGTAGTAGCTTTCATTATTACATATTTAATTTGTAGTGTTAATCCTGCAATTGAAATCTGTAAATTAAAAACAGGAGAAGATATTAGAAAACTTGGTAGTGGAAATGCAGGAACTGCAAATGCTATGAGAGTTCTTGGAAAACCTCTTGGAACAGTAGTAATAATATGTGATATTTTGAAAGTATTTATATCTCTTGCTATTGTATATGTTATAGGGAAAATATTTAAACAGGATATTTCAGTTATGTTAAAATCTGTATTTATACTTGCTGCTGTAATAGGGCACTGTTATCCAATATATTATAAATTTAGAGGTGGTAAGGGTGTTATTGTTGGAATGACAACAGCTTTTATATTAGATGCAAAAACAGCACTTATATGTATGATAGTTGGAGTAATTGTTATACTAATTACAAGAACAGTTGCAATGGGTACATTAATTGGAACAATTGTATATGTTGTAATAACAATTTTTTCTGTAAAAGAGTGTGTTATTCCTGTTATAATTGCATGTTCAATAATAATGTTTAAACATAGAGCAAATATAAAGAGGATATTAACAAGGCAAGAAGAAAAAATTTGGTAAACGTAAGGAGAAAAAGTAAATGGTAAAAGAAAGTAATATGGCAATTTTTTCGCTTTTTTTAGGGTTTGTAGTTGTGTTTTGTGATATTATGAAATCTCTTGAAAATAGTATTTTGATAGCTATTTCCTTTGGTGGGTTTATAATATCCCTTATAGCTTTATTACTTAGTCTTAGTAATAAAAAGAAATATAAGGCAAAGAGAGACAAATATATATTTGCAATAATAATTTCTATAATATCTATAGTATTTAATTTATTTTTATTTGTAAGTTTAATACTATTTAGTTTAACTAAATAGTAAATATAAGGGGGAAGTTAAATGAATAAAGTTTTAGTTTTTGGACATAAAAGTCCTGATACAGATACAGTGACATCTGCAGTTGTAATGGCAAATTTAGAAAATAAATTAGGAGTAGATGCAAAAGCATGTGTTCTTGGAAAATTAAATAAAGAAACAAAGTATGTATTTGATTATTTAAAAATAGATGAACCAGAATTTATACAAAGTGTGGAAGAGGGACAAGCCGTTATACTTGTTGATCATAATGAATTTGCACAAAGTGTAGATGGAATTGAAAATGCAAAAATAAAAAAAATTGTTGACCATCATAGAATATGTGGCTTAAAAACGGCTGAACCATTATATTATAGAGCTGAACCAGTTGGATGTACTGCGACAGTATTATACAAAATGTATAAGGAAAATAACGTAGAAATAGAAAAAAATATTGCAATTCTTATGCTTTCTGCAATAATTTCTGATACACTTTTATTTAAATCACCAACATGTACAAAAGAAGATATAAAAGTGGCTGAAGAGTTAAATAAAATTGCAAATATTAATATTCAAGAATATGGACTTGATATGCTAAAAGCAGGGACTGACGTATCAGACCTTAGTGCTGACGAACTAATAGGTCTTGACGCAAAAGAAGTTACAATTGGAAATTATAAAACAATTATTGCACAAGTAAATACAGCAAGTATTCCTGATATGTTAAAAAGAAAAGAAGAACTTGAGATATCAATAAATAAAAGGATAGATGAAAAAGGATTAGATTTATTCTTCCTTGCAATTACTGATATAATAAATAGTAATTCTCAAGTAATTGCTTTAGGTAAAGAGGCTAAACTTGTTGAAAAGTCATATAATGTAACACTTGAAGAAAATACAGCTTTTTTACCAGGAATAGTATCACGTAAAAAACAAATTATACCAGTTTTAACACAGAACGCATAATTATTTTATTGATTGTAAATATAATTTAGTATATAATAGTTTAAGGAGGAATTTTTATGGGAATTGCCGCATTAGTACTTGGAATTGTATCTATAATAATTGCATTTGTTCCGTTTTGTGGAATAATAGCTTTTTTACCTGCACTTGTTGGTCTTATATTAGGAATTGTTGACCTAGTAATAAAAAACAAACAAAATCAAAATAAAGGAACATCTATTGCTGGTGTAATTTTATCTTCAATTGCAATTGTTATAATGGTATTTTGGTTCTTTGTTTTTGGAATGGCTTTAAATTCAGATGATTTACAAAGGGAATTTAAAAATTTTAATGATGAGATACAACAAGAAATTGATAATGAACAAAATGGTATAACATCAAATGATACATTTTAATTTTAAAAAGAAAAACTATATATTTTTGAGTGTGACTATGCTTTGTCTTTCAATATATATAGTTTTTTTCCCTTTATTTGCTAGGATTATATATCGTATCTCACCAATACTTACAACATGTGTATATAAAAATATAACAGGAAGACCATGTCCGTTATGTGGTGGTACAAGGTTTATATCAGGTATTAAAGATAACCTTTTTAATTTATCGTATTATAACTGCCCGTTTGGATATATGATTATGTTTGTTATTTTTGAAATTATATTTAGAATTTTCTTGTTTATTTATCTAAGAACTTCAAATAAAATAAAAGGAATAGTTATATTTGATGTAGTAATACATTCTTTGTGCTTTTTGTTATTTATTGCGTATGAAATTATATATATTTTATCTAATTAATACATTATATTGTATTTATAAAAATTATGTATACAATATAATGTATATTTTTTTCTTTAATATTTCATTAATGTAAAATCGTTATGTAGAATAAAAATATCTCTTGTTTGAGTATATAAATATTTGTAAAAAAATGTCATAAAAATTGGAAAAAAATGGCTTAAATTTTTTATTTTTATTTTCAAAAAATCGTTGACAGACATTTTTCTTAGTGCTATAATCATAGTCAGAAAATCACAATATATTGTATATGTTGCTGATGAAAGATACAAGGGATGGTGTATATATGATTACAATGATTATTAAAAGAGATGGAAGAAAAGTTCCTTTTAATGTCGAAAAAATAGCTAAGGCTATTTATAAAGCAGCAGTAGCTGTTGGTGGAAAAGATTACGAAGAAGCAGAGGAACTTGCAACTAAAGTATGTAAGTATGTTGAAAAAACACAAAATGAAGAATGCCCTACAGTTGAAAAAATTCAAGATGCTGTAGAACATGTTTTAATAGAAGAAGGACATGCCGCAACTGCTAAAGCATACATTTTGTATAGATCTGAAAGAACAAAACAAAGAGAAATGAATTCTGATATTATGAAAACATATGAACAGTTAACATTTCAAGATGCTAAAGATAGTGATGTAAAAAGAGAAAATGCAAATATAAATGCTGATACAGCAATGGGAACAATGTTAAAATATGGTTCAGAAGGCGCAAAAAAATTCTATCAAATGTTTGTGTTAAAAAAAGATCATGCACAAGCTCATATAAATGGTGATATTCACATACATGATTTAGATTTCTTAACACTTACTACAACATGTTGTCAAATAGATTTAATAAAACTATTTCATGATGGATTTAGTACAGGTGAAGGTCATTTAAGAGAACCACAAAGTATTGGAAGTTATGCAGCACTTGCAGCAATCGCAATTCAGTCAAATCAAAATGATCAACATGGTGGTCAAAGTATACCAAACTTTGAATATGCTATGGCACAAGGAATTAGAAAATCATACAAAAAGTTATATGCTAAGAATTTACAAAAAGCAATTGAACTTTTAACAGATGTTGAAAATGCAGATGAAGTTAAAAATATGGTAATAGCTAAAATAAATGAAGAAGAAGATTTAGTTCCAGCTCTTGAATCTGCTTTAAATATGTTAAAAGATGTAAAATACTCAAAAGAAGTTGCAAATGATATAATATTAAAAATAAAGAGTGAAAATAAAATTATTCCATCTTTAAAAAGAACTATTGAACTTCTTTCTAGTCTAGAAAGCTCTGAAGAAATAGCAAAAGAAATAATGGAAAAGATAAAAAATGAAAAAGGTGTTGTTCCTACTCTTGAAAATACAAGTGGATATATGGAATATGAAAGAGTAGAATTAAGAAGAAGATTTGGAGATACAAGAGCTAAAAAAATCCAAAACTTTGCAAAAAAATATGCAGATATTGAAATAGATAGAGAAACATACCAAGCAATGGAAGGATTTATACATAATTTAAATACAATGCATTCTCGTGCTGGAGCTCAGGTTCCATTCTCTTCAATTAATTATGGACTTGATACTACACCTGAAGGAAGACTTGCTATTAAAAATGTACTTTTAGCAACTGATGCAGGACTTGGTCGTGGTGAGACTCCAATATTCCCAGTTCAAATTTTAAAAGTTAAAGAGGGAATAAATTATAACGAAGGAGATCCAAACTATGATTTGTTTAAACTTGCTTGCAAAGTTTCTGCAAAAAGATTATTTCCTAACTTTTCATTTATGGACGCTCCATTTAATCTTCAATATTATAAAAAAGGAGATTATAATTCTGAAGTATCATATATGGGATGTAGAACTAGAGTTATGGCAAATGTTTATGACAAAACTCGTGAGATTACATGTGGTAGAGGAAATTTAAGCTTTACATCAATAAATCTACCAAGACTTGCAATAAAAGCTAATGGAGATGTTGATAAATTCTTTGATATGTTAGATGAAAAACTTGATTTAGTTGTTGAACAATTACTAGATAGACTTGAAATTCAATCTAAAAAAAGAGCAAAGAATTACCCATTCTTAATGCAACAAGGTGTATGGCTTGATTCCGAAAAATTAAATCCAGAAGATGAAGTAAGAGAAGTATTAAAACATGGTACACTTACAGCAGGATTTATTGGACTTGCAGAAACATTAAAAGCTTTAATTGGAAAACATCATGGTGAATCTGCAGAAGCACAAGAACTAGGTCTTTCTATTGTATCTCATATGAGAGAAAGAATGGATAGAGAATCTGAGAAAAGAGGACTTAATTTCTCACTTATTGCAACACCTGCAGAAGGTTTATCTGGTAGATTTGTAAGAATGGATAGAGAAAAATATGGAGTAATAGAAGGCGTTACAGATAGAGATTATTATACAAACTCTTTCCATGTGCCTGTATATTACAAAATACCTGCATTTAAGAAAATAGAGATTGAAGCACCATATCATAATTTAACAAATGGTGGACATATAAGCTACATTGAACTTGACGGTGATCCTACACAAAATTTAGAAGCTTTTGAGGCGGTTGTAAGATGTATGAAAGAAAATGGAATTGGTTATGGAGCTATAAACCATCCAGTAGATAGAGATCCAATTTGTGGATATACAGGAATTATAAAAGATGAATGTCCACATTGTGGAAGAAAAGAACACGAAAGTGATATTAAATGTTCTGAAAGATTAAAAAGATTTGTGACTCATGGTGAGTGTGCATCTTTAGAAAGTTTTTAATAAAAATGTTTTAGTTAGATAGAAGGAGAGGTAATTGATATGAAAATAAATGTTATTGGTGGAAAAATGGAACAAAAGGAAATTGATTCTTATGTGGATTATTTAAATGAAAAATTTCCTACAAAACAAATTGATACATTAAATTTAAAAATTGATGGGGATTACGTAGATATGGATTATACTTTCGAAAGTGTTCCTTTTGAAAGAATAAGAAGAATAACAGGATATCTAGTTGGAACAGTTGAAAGATTTAACAATGCAAAAAGAGCAGAAGAACACGATAGAGTAAAACATAGTGTTTGTTGTTAGGAGTAAGTAAACATGAGCGTAGTAGATGATGATAAGATAAGAATTGCTGGAGTTATAAAAGAATCTACAGTTGACGGCCCGGGGTTTAGATATGTAATCTTTACCCAGGGTTGTCCTCATCATTGTGAAGGATGCCATAATCCAGAAACACATGATATGAATGGTGGAAAATTAGAAAGTATTACAACTCTTGCAGAAGATATAACAAAAAATCCACTTTTAAAAGGAATTACATTAAGTGGTGGAGAACCATTTATGCAAGCTAAAAAGTTAGCAAAGTTATTGTCACTTATTGATCTTAAAAGATATAGCGTGATGACATATACAGGTTTTAAATATGAGTATTTAATTAGTAATGCAAATGATGATAACGGATATCTAGAATTATTGAAATTAACTGACGTTTTAATTGATGGAAAATTTATGAAAGACTTAAAAAGTAGTAGTGCAAAATTTAGAGGGAGTACTAATCAAAGGGCAATAGATGTAAAAAGTAGCTTAAAGGAAAATAGAATAATACTCCATGAATTTTAGAAAGGAAGAAACTTTATGCATTGTCTAAAATGTGGTTGTGAGGAAAGTAAGGTAGTAGACTCAAGAATGGTTGAAGAGTCAAATTCAATAAGAAGAAGACGCGAATGCCTAGAATGTAAAAATAGATTTACAACTTATGAAAGAATTGAGTACACACCTATTATGGTTATAAAGAAAAATGGTGTAAGACAACAGTTTGATAGAGCAAAAATTATCAGTGGTATGCTTAGATCATGTGAAAAAAGACCAGTCTCAACACAAACAATTGAGAAAGCTGCAGATGAAATTGAAGCTGAACTTAACAATATGATGATAAAAGAAATAGATTCAACAAAAATTGGGGACATGGTTATCGAAAAACTTAAAGCTTTAGATGAAATTGCATACGTTAGATTCGCATCAGTATATAGACAGTTTAAGGATATAAATGAATTTAAAAAGGAAATTAATAAATTATTAAAATAAAAAGGTACAAGATTTTGAATATAAAGGTACATAACATATTCAATAATCTTGTATTTTTTTTTATAATGTTTTATTTATTAATTTAATAATTGTTATTTTCACTGAAATTTCACATAATTGAACTTTACATTTAAAAAATTCTATGTTAAAATATTTCGGTATACAAAGTATTGAGGTGCTAATGTGAAAAATGATGATTTAGTATATGAATTAATAGAATCAATGTTGGAATTAAAAAAGGTAAAATCTCATAGTATTTGTATTAATGATAATCTTTCAGGAAATGAGAAAATGGTTTTATTTATTATAAAAAACATTGGAAATGATAACGGAATTTTATTAAGCAAGGTTCGTAATAAAATAAAACTTGCACCATCCACGGTGACTCCTATTATCACGTCTCTTGAGGAAAAGGGTCTTATTGAGAGAAAAATAGATAAAAAAGATAGAAGAAATATTTATATTTATTTATCAGAAAAAGGTGAGAAGTTTACAGAAAATGTAAATGATAGATGGAGAAATTCACTTAAAGGATACATTGATTATATTGGTGAAAAAGATGCCTTGGAAATTATTAGGCTTATAAATCAAACAAAAGAATATATAAATTATATGAAAGGAGAAAGTAAAAAATGTTAAAAGTACTAAAATATTTAAAAAAGACATGGATTTCAGTTATAGTTATTGTTGCACTTTTATGTGTTCAAGCGGCTGCTGACCTTGCACTTCCAGATTATACATCAAAAATTGTAAATGTTGGAATTCAACAAGGTGGAATTGATACAGCTATACCTGAGGCAATATCTAAAGATGAAATGGCTAATCTTTTAATATTTACAAATGATGATAGTAAAATATTGGATTGTTACAAACTAGTTTCAAAAGATACTGTAAGTAATGATGAATATAACAATTATTTGAAAGAGTATCCTGCATTAGAAAATGAAGAAGTTTATGTCCTAAATAAATTAAATAAGGATCAAAAAAATAATTTAGAAGAAATGTTAAAGAAACCATTAGTTCAAGTATACCTAATGCAAAATGATCAAATGCAAGAAAAAATAAAAGAAAGTTTATTTGCAAATGTACCAGAACCTCAAAAAGAAGCTATGAAAGATATGGAATTAATGGACATATTAAAAACTATGCCTGAGGAAAATTTAGAAAAAATTACTAGTAATATAAATGAGCAAATAGATAACATGCAAGGAACAATAGTTGATCAAGCAGCTATATCATCTGTAAAAGAAGAATATAAAAAATTAAACATGGATATCGATAAAATACAAAATAAATACATTGTATTTGCAGGACTTCAAATGCTTGGAATTGCGTTTATAAGTATGGCTTCAGCAATTACAATTATGTTACTTTCTGCAAGAGTTGCTGCTAAACTTGGAAATACTCTAAGAGATAAGGTATTCAAGAAAGTTCTTAGTTTTTCAACAAAAGAATTTAACGAATTCTCTACAGCATCTTTAATTACTCGTAGTACAAATGATATTCAACAAATTCAAATGTTAATTACAATGTTATTTAGGGTAGTAGTTTATGCTCCAATAATAGGTATTGGAGGATTTATTAGAGTACTTACAAATAGTGATACATCAATGGCATGGATAATTGGACTTGCAATTTTGTGTATTATTGGAATTGTTGGCACATTATTTTTACTTACAATGCCTAAATTTAAAAAATTACAAGATTTAGTTGATAAGCTAAATTTGGTATCTCGTGAAATTTTAACTGGTCTTCCAGTAATAAGAGCTTTTAATACTGAAAAGAAAGAAGAAAAAAGATTTGACGGTGCTAACAAAAATTTAATGAAAGCAGGTATTTTTGTAAACAGATCAATGAGTATGATGATGCCACTTCTAATGTTTATAATGAATTCAATTACTCTTCTTATTGTTTGGGTAGGAGGACATAATGTTGATAGTGGAATAATGCAAGTAGGAGATATGATGGCATTCATTCAATATACTATGCAAATAGTTATGAGCTTCTTAATGATTTCTATGATATCAATAATGTTACCACGTGCTGCTGTATCTGCAAAACGTATTAATGAAGTAATTGATACAACACCAAGTATTAAAGATAAAGATAAAACTAAAGATTTTGATGATGATAAAAAAGGGCTTGTTGAATTCAAGGATGTTTCGTTTAAATATCCTGATGCTGACAGTGAAATATTAGAGGATATATCATTTACTGCAGAACCTGGTAAAACTACTGCAATAATTGGTAGTACGGGAAGTGGTAAATCAACAGTAGTAAATTTAATACCTCGTTTTTATGATGTTACAGGTGGGGAACTTTTAATAGATGGTGTTAATATTAAAGATGTTTCACAAAAAGAATTAAGAAGTAAAATTGGATTTGTACCACAAAAAGGAATGCTATTTACAGGTACAATTAGATCAAATATAAAATATGGAAATCCATCTATGAGTGATGAAGACATGATTAAAGCGGCTACAATTGCACAAGCTACAGAATTTATAGAAAGTAAACCTAAAAAATATGATGAAGAAATATCACAAGGTGGTACAAATGTATCTGGTGGTCAAAGACAACGTTTATCTATAGCTAGAGCTATTGCTACAGATCCAGAAATATTTGTATTTGATGATAGTTTTTCAGCGCTTGACTTAAAAACGGATAGCAAACTTAGAGCTGCTTTAAAAGAAAAAACAGAAAATAAAACAGTTATAATAATTGCTCAAAGAATTAGTACAATTCTTGATGCTGATAAAATAATCGTACTTGAAGAAGGAAAAATAGCAGGAATTGGCAAACACGAAGAATTAATGAAAAATTGTGAGATATACAAACAAATTGCATTATCTCAACTTTCAAAGGAGGAACTTGAAAATGGCAAATAATGAAAAAAGACCTCCAATGGGAGGACACGGACCAGGTGGAAGAGGTGCTGTGGAAAAAGCAAAAGACTTTAAAGGAACGACAAAAAAATTAATAAATGATTATTTATCTAAGTATAAATTTCAACTTGCAATTGTAATAATATTTGCAATAGGAAGTACAATATTTGCAATAGTTGGACCTAAAATACTAGGAAATGCTACAACTGAAATTTTTAATGGATTAGTTGGTAAAGTATCAGGTGGAGACGGAATTAATTTTTCTAAAATTGCAGGAATAATACTTACACTTTTAATATTATATATTATTAGTGCACTGTTTTCATTTATACAAGGATTTACAATGACATCTGTATCACAAAAATTAACATATAAATTACGTAATGACTTAGCAATGAAAATAAATAGATTGCCTATGAAATACTTTGACAAAAAAACAAATGGTGAAGTTTTATCAATAGTAACAAATGATATAGACACTTTATCACAGAATTTAAACCAGAGTATAACACAAATAATTACTTCTATATGTACAATTATTGGTATACTTATAATGATGTTTTCAATAAGTGTTTCTATGACAGTTGTATCTTTAGTAATACTTCCAATATCTGCATTTATCGTATCTAAGATCGTAAAAAAATCACAAAAGCACTTTAAAAAGCAACAGGATTTTTTAGGTCATGTAAATGGTCAAGTAGAAGAGGTATATGGTGGACACTTAATAATAAAAGCATTTAACTCAGAAAATGCAGTAATGCAAGAATTTGATAAAGCAAATGATGAGTTATACCGCTCTGCGTGGAAGTCACAATTTTTATCTGGACTTATGTTTCCAGTTATGAATTTTATTGGAAATATAGGATATGTTGCAGTTGCAATTTTAGGTGGATATCTTGCTGTAAATGGAAAAATTACAGTTGGTAATATTCAAAGTTTTATACAATATAACAAGCAATTTACACAGCCTATAAATCAAATTGCACAAGTATCTAGTATGTTGCAGTCAATGGTAGCCGCAGCTGAAAGAGTATTTGAATTCTTAGAACAAGAAGAGGAAATAAATACAGCTAAAGGTAAAATAGATGTAGCTAAATTAAAAGGAAATGTAAAATTTGACCACGTTAATTTTGGATATGATCCTAATAAAACAATTATAAATGATTTTAATGCTGATGTAAAAGAAGGGCAAAAGATTGCAATTGTTGGACCTACAGGAGCTGGTAAAACTACTATGGTAAAATTACTTATGAGATTTTATGATGTAAATAGTGGAGCTATTCTTGTAGATGGTCATAATATAAAAGACTTTGATAGAGGAGAACTTAGAAAAATGTTTGGTATGGTTCTTCAAGATACATGGTTATTTAATGGAACTGTAAATGAAAATATAAAATATGGAAGAGAAGATGCTACAGATAGTGAAATTGTTGAAGCAGCCAAGGCAGCTCATGTTCATCATTTTATAAAAACATTATCAAATGGATATAACGCAGTATTAAATGAGGAGTCTAGTAATGTATCAGCAGGACAAAAGCAACTTTTAACAATTGCTCGTGTAATACTTACTGATCCTAAAATACTAATATTAGATGAAGCAACAAGTTCTATAGATACAAGGACTGAACAACAAATACAATCTGCAATGGATAACTTAATGAAGGGTAGAACAAGTTTTATAATTGCACATAGATTATCAACTATAAAAAATGCTGATTTAATACTTGTAATGAACCATGGTGATATTGTTGAACAAGGAACTCATGACGAACTTCTAAAAAAAGATGGCTTTTACGCAGGATTATATAATTCACAATTTGAAGAAGTTGAGGAATAAAAAGTAATTTAATAACTTATTCTTGGTCATGATAAATATAAATATTTTATTATATAGTACGTTAATTTATGTAATAGGTTAACGTACTATAATTTGTGCTATGTTATATTAGACATATAATTTGATTTTGATGATATAAATATAATAATTTTTTGCATATAATAATTATATGAGATATTTACATATATAATTTTGTATGATAAAATATACCTGTAGGGAGGTATCTATGAAAATATTGCTAAAAAAGATATTAGAAAAAGTTACTCTTGTTATATTCTGCTTAGTTGTTATATTTGGTAATATATTGCTTATATATAACTTTAATAATAAATTTCAAAATATAAATGAATTATATGAATTTTCAGATAAAATTGATAATTCTAATTATATTTGTATTAAAAATATAGATAATGAAAAAGTGATAGAAATTAATAGTGATGAAGATAAACAGAAATTAAAGGAATTTTTTAATAAAATAAGAGTAAGAGAAAGTAAATTAAAACTAATTGATAAAGAACAAAAAATAGATTATACAATATATATTTATACATCTGACGCACAAATTTTTGTTAATATAAATGATTCAGAAATAATGATTAATAATGAAATTTACGAAACAGATATTAAGATTGATACTTATTTAAAGGAACTTTTTGAAATATAAATATGAGGAGGCTTTTATGAAAATAAAAGAAAATGGACTAGATTTTAAATTTATAAACATAACAATATATGGAGCAGCTTTTATAGGGCTATATTTCTTTTTAAAAAATATAGGAATTATGGATAAAATTTTAAGTGGAATTGCAGCCTTAGCACCAGTTTTTGTAGGAATAATAATATGTTGGATTTCTATGCCACTTGTAAGAAGATTAAGAAAAATAGGGCTTAGTAAAAATTTAGCAGCATTTCTTTCGTTGATAATTATATTTGGTATAGTTGGAGTAGCTATTGGCTTTATAGTACCTATATTTGTTGAGCAATTATCTCACTTAATTAAAGAACTACCAGGTATTTATGCAAGTGTTATAGGATTTATTAATGATTTTTTAGCCAAGAATTTAGATATGCCAAATGGAATTGATATAACTAGTAGCTTAAAAAGCCTTGATTTTGTTCAAAGTACTGTAGCTAATGCAATTAATTATTCAATAAATACAGTTCAAAGTATAACAAGTTTTATAATCTCATTTTTTACAGCCATAATTGTATCATTTTTTATGGCTAAAGATATTGATAAATTTAAAGAAAGTGTTATAGCTTTTTTATCAAGAAATAGTAAAGATGGAAGAAGATATAAGATGATAATGGATATAGATGCAACATGTATGAGCTATATTAAAGGATATGCAATAGATAGTTTAATAGTGGGTATCCTTACAACAATTGTATGTATGATATTAAAAATTGATTATGCTGTTGTTTTTGGAATCTTAATTATGATATTTAATTTTATACCATATATAGGAGCTATTTTATCATATCTTGTAGTATCGCTTTACGCACTAGTAACAGGTGGACCTGTTTTTGCACTTATTACACTTGTATCATTACTTATAATTCAAATAGTTGATGCAAACGTTTTACAGCCTAATATTATTGCAAAATCAGTTGATCTTCATCCTGTTGTTGTTATAGGGGGCTTAATTGTATTTCAATTAATGTTTGGTGTAGTAGGAATGCTAATAGCAATGCCAGTACTTGCAGGATTAAAAGTATATTTAAGATACAAGTTTAATTTGGATGATGATGAAGATGATAAAATCGAGCATAAGACAGATAAGAAAAGATCTAGTAATAATATTAAGAAAAAAAGAAAAGTAGAGAGCCAAAGTAACTAAATTTATTAAATATATATATAATAAAAATTTTTATATAATTTTAAAATAGTGAATTGGAAAATGATATTCCTTTTCACTATTTTTGTTATTTTATATTCTCATTTTCTTTTTCTATTAGTTCGTAATGCAGCTTTTTCATAAAATTTTCGGCTACCTTTTTATCAACTATAAGGTTTAAAGATAATTCACTAAATGTTATCATATAGATTGTGATATTTTCTTTTGAAGCTAGATCAAATATTTTATGTATAGTATCCTTATTTGTCATAACCATATCGCCAATTATTGATATTTTAGATATGTCATCTTTTTTTGTGATAAATTTTACTTTATAATTTTCGAAATCTTCTTCCTTTGAAAATGAGCCTCTACTTTTATGAGAGCTAGTATTTGTTACGATTGTTCCTTTAGAGTTATTTCCAGAATTTTTTACATATATAGGCATAGAGTTTTTCTTTCCCATATGTACAGAACGATTATGTAATACTTTTGCACCTGCTGAAGCTGCTTCAAGCATTTCGTTATATGATATTTTTTTTAGTAGTTTTGCTCTTGTAATTATTTTTGGATCTGCAGAAAATACACCATCTATATCGCTATATATTTCACATTTTTTTGCATTTAAGGCAGAGGCAATAGCTACGGCACTAAGGTCACTTCCACCACGTCCTAGAGTTGTCACATTTCCAAATCTATCTGAAGCCTGAAATCCTGCAACTACAACAATATAGTCTTCATTTAAATAGTTTAATATGTTATTAGTATATACTGATTTTATTGTTGCATTACCATATGTAGAATCAGATAATATTCCTGCTTGAGCGCCAGTAAGGCCAACGCATTTATGACCTCTTTCATTTAACATCATTGAAAGCAATGCTACTGTTTGGAGTTCACCTGTTGAAAGTAATAGATCAAGTTCTCTTTTACTAGGTTCTTTAGAATAATTTTTAGCTTTTTGTATTAAATGATCTGTCTCTTTTCCCATTGCAGATACAACAATTACCATTTTGTTATTTTTTTCTTTATATTGAATTATTCTGTTACATATTCTTTTCAATTTTTCTTTGTTTTCTACAGAGGTGCCACCATATTTTTGAACAATAATATTCATAGATTTTCACCATCCTATGATAGTCTATGAAAAATAATAATTTTTGTGAAATTATACAGAATGATTGATTTAATAATATAGTTAGTATATAATATAAATAATATGAGAAGGAGAGATGACATATGAAAACTAAAATGAAGACATATGGTTTGGTGTTATTATTTATTTTTTGCATAGGAATTTGTTTTAATTTTAATGGTATATATGCAAACCAAAATATGAATTCATCAGAGATAACTAAAAAAGCAAAGGAAATGTTAGGCGATGAGAATGGAGATATTGATGTTACAAAATTAGTAACAGACTATGAAGAATTAACTAAAGAATATTCAAACGATGAAATCGCAGATATGATAGAAGAAAATAAAGATGTTTTAGAGAAAAAAGGAATAAGTAGTGAAGCTATATCTGCTGGAACAGAAGTGTTAAGAAATATGGAACCAGAGAAGGTTACTAAAATTTTAAAAGAAGATATAAAAATTGACGATGTAAAGAAAAAATTAGATGAGGGATATACCCCAAGTGAAGTTGTATCAGATGTAACAAAAAGTTTAAGTACAGAAGAAAAAATTTCTATTGGTATTAAACTTTTGCTTGCTAATAAAATTTTTAAGACTACAGTTGCTATATTAGGAATTTTATTAGTATATTCTATAATTTTAAGGTGGATTATATTTACAAAAGCAGGAAAACATGGATTTGCAGCAATTATTCCAATATATAGGGATGTAGTATATTTTAAGATATGTAGTATAAGTCCATGGGTTATTCTTTTTGCTTTACTACCAATAATAGGATGGATAATACTTGCTGTAATAAAAATTGTATCAAGATTTGAATTATCTAAAAACTTTGGAAAGAAAACTGCATTTGGATTTGGTCTTTGGCTACTTCCAGTTATATTTGATTCAATACTTGCGTTTTCAAATACTATAAAATATAGTGGAGAGGAATAAAGGATGATTAGCAATTACAAAACTATAACATTACTTAGGGTATTAAAAAGTGTAATTGATTTATTTATAGATACATTTTTTGTAATGTATTTTCTTAATTTATCAAATAATAATATAATACCTCTTGCTGTATTTTATTTAATAGTGTATGCTACAGTGTATATTACCATATTTTCAGTTAAGAACTTTTGCAAAAGAAAGAAAAGAGTAAATCTTCTAAGAATAGGCATAATATTAAATTTTGTATACTTTTTAATTATATTTTTATTAAGAGAAAATATGGTTCATTTTTCTTGGCTTATAGCGATTATTTATGGATTAGAAGAAGGTTTTTATTATTCTGTATATAATAACTTTGAATCAAGCGGTATAAAAAATGGAGAAAGAAAAAAATACTTAGGAATTATATGTGTGCTAAAATCAATTTTAAGTATTATAATTCCGTTAATATTTGGTTCTGTAATGAGTGTACAAGGGTTTGAAAAATGTTTGATTATTGTGTTAGTACTAGTTGCTTTTCAGATAATACTTTCTTTTATATACAAAGATGAGATTGTTAACGAACAAAAAAGAACGGATTTTAAGTCCTTTGTAGATTTAGTAGGAAAAAATGAAAAAATAAAAACAGTATATAAAATGTATATGTTTAACGGCATCATCTATAGTGGTGCTTTTAGGAGTATAATAGCTATATATATTATACGTGTATTTACAGATAGCTTTAGTTATGGTATTTTTACATCTGTTTTTGCAGCTATAACTGCAATTGTTGGTTTTTATTTTGCAAAACTAGCAAAGCCTAAAAATTATAAAAAAAATTTGGTAATATCCTGTATACTTACAGCCTTAGGAATTTTGATTATAATGTTTAAATGTAACTTTGTTACAATTATTATATTTAATTTATTACAATCTTATTCAAAAACTATTGTAGAACTTATAAACTCAAATGCTCTTTCTGATATTTCTAATATGGATGAAATAAAAAATAAATATAAGGTTGAATACTTTGTTGGAATGGAGAGTTGTCTTGTAGTTGGAAGAATAACAAGTTATTTGTTATTTCTTTTGATGGGAATAATTAATACAAATTTATTTAATAATATAATTTTAATTATTTTTACCTTACTTATAATAGTATTTACTATGTGTTCTATTAATGTACAGCGCTCATTGCAGGAGGAGAAAAATGAAGAAAATTTTAGTAAGTGATTATGATAGAACTTTTTATTTAAACAAAGAAGGTATAAAAAAGAATATAGAGGCTGTAGAAAAATTTAGGAAAAATGGAAATTTGTTTGTTATAGCTACAGGTAGATCATTTCTTGATTTTAAGAAGAAACAATATAAATATCATTTTGATTATGATTATGTTATATTAAATCACGGAGCTACCATATTGGATAGAAAAGGACATATATTAGATAATAATGTTATAAATAATGAAGTGGTGTTAGATATAAAAAAAGATGTACAAGATATAAAAACAAAAAAGCAATTTTGTTGTAGTGCAAAAGAAAGTAGAGTAGATTTTTTATTTGGTAATATTACTAAAATATATTTAGAATATGAGTCTCAAAATATTACAACTATGGTAAATGAAATGATAAATAATAAATATGGAGAGTATGTGAATTCATATGATGCTGGTTGGAATATAGTTGAAACAATATCTAGTAAATGTGATAAAAAAACAGCTATTTTAAAAATCGCTAACAAAGAAGGTATTAGCAAAAATGAAATATATACTATAGGTGATGGAAATAGTGATTTTTCAATGATTAAAGAATTTAATGGATTTTGTATGGAAAATAGTGTCTTAAAATTAAAAGAATATTGTAAAGATAGAACAAAAAGAAGTGTATCTGATTTTATTGAAGATATACTAAATGAAAAAATCAAATAAAAATAATATAAAACCCCTATCAATTTTGAATAGGGGTTTTTAAGTTAAATATTATTTTTTACTTACATTTTTATTTTGGTGCTTAGAAATTATCTTATCAAGTATTTTGTCAAGTATATAAATGTCGCCAGAATCGTAGTACTCACAAAGAGTTGAGAGCGTTTTCTTTTTTATTTTAACTTTATGAGTTAAAATATAGAGAAATTTTGGCGTTAAGTCTTTTGGCTCTTCAAGAGTTGTATCATTTTTTTCAACTTCAGGTTGTGGAACCTGTTCAGGCATCTTAACAACTTCATTTTCTGGCTTAGTATCTGTGGCCAAGAAATCACTTTGCAATACATCGTTAATAGCCTTTCTCACAATTTCATAGTTCCTGATATGGAGCATCTTAGCAATATTTGTTTTACCTTCAATAATAATATGAAAAGTTCTTAGTCCTTCTTTGTCCAAATTATTTGCAACTGATTCATAAAATTTATCGAAGTTTTCTTTTGTAACACCAGTAAGAATATGAGTATTTGATATTGTGATGTTAAGTTTTGGTTTTGTAGTAATGTTATCCATAGTTTTTGACTCCTTTGATATAAAGATATTTTTGTATTGTTTTTTATGTTAAAAAATAAAATTAAAACGTTATATTGTAAAGGTGTAAGCTGTGCCTTAGATATGACTTCATAATTTATATTAAAGTTATACCATATATTAATATCATATATATTTTTTAAGCGCTTAGGCAATATTTCACCAATACGTTTTTTCATTATAAATCTTATTTTTCCTTCCATTTTATTGTGAAATGTTGTTTAAAATCCATCATCACTTAAATCAAAAAAATTCTAGAGTTTTCCATTAAAATTAATCCTCCTAAAAAAGTATAATTATATTTTTATATAAAGAAATTTGTTTAAATAGTATAGCATATTTTTGAAATTATGTCAAATTTATGCTTAAATGTAAATATATAAAATGAATATTAGAAATGCAAAAATAGGAATTATTTTTTTCATATTTAGTATATACAAAATAGATGGTGTAATTGAAATTTAATTTATATAAAGTAACTTGTTTTAATTAAAACAAGTTATTTTTTCTTTTTAAGCAATAATGTTGAAAAAAAAGCAAAATATGATATAATTTATATGTATAAAAGGAGGCACTATGTTTTTTTCAAAATTAAAAGAAAATCTAAAAAAAACCAAAGAGGCAATAGATATTAAAATTAGTAATGTATTTGCTAATAATAAAGATATAGATGAGATTATGGATGATTTAGAAGAAACCCTTATTTTATCTGATATAGGGGTAGAAACTAGTATGAAAATCTGTAATAATGTAAGAGATAATCTAAAAAAACAGGTAGATAAAAGTGAAGATGCAATAAAGAAATTATTAAAACAAGAAATGAAAAATATTTTAGCTGTATCTAATAATACAAATATTTTGGATAATAATGAAAAACAAGTAATAATGGTAGTTGGTGTAAACGGTGTCGGTAAAACTACATCGATTGCAAAGCTTTCTAATTTATTAAAAAAAGAAGGAAAAAAAGTATTACTTGTTGCAGCTGATACATTTAGAGCTGGAGCAGTCGAACAATTAGACGTCTGGGCAAAACGAATAGGAATTGATATATATATGGGGGAGGAAAGTGCAGAACCTGCTTCAGTTATATATGATGCAACCAAGAAATTCAAAGAAGGAAACTATGATATTTTAATTTGTGATACTGCTGGAAGGCTTCATAACAAGAAAAATTTAATGGACGAGCTTGAAAAAATGAATAGAGTATTAACTAAAAACTTACCTGATATAACTAAGAATGTTATAATGGTATTAGATGCAACAACTGGTGGAAATGGAGTAAGTCAAATTAAGAGTTTCTTTAAGAGTACAAATGTAAATGGTATTATTCTTACAAAATTAGATTCTACAGCAAAAGGTGGAGTTGTATTTAGTATTGTATCAGAACTTAACATTCCAATACTTTATGTTGGAACTGGAGAGACTGTTGATGATATAGAAAAATTTAACATTGAAGATTTTGTAGAAGCTATAATATAATTTGCATATAGTAAATTATAGGAGTTGATATTAATAAATGAATAAATATGATAAACTAGAAGAAATTGTTGGAAAAGATAAGGTAAAGTACAATGAAAAAATGTCTAAATATACAACTATGAGAGTAGGAGGCCCATGTGATTGTATTGTGTTTCCTGATGAAATTTCAAAGATAAAAGAAGTTATAGATTTTTGTAAAAATGAAAACATTACTTTTTTTGTAATTGGAAATGGAAGCAACTTACTTGTAAAGGATGAAGGAATACATGGAGTAGTTATAAAACTTGGACATAGATTTAGTAAAATTGAGCTTGATGGGGAATATATTTTAGCATATGCAGGTGCAACAATGCCAGCACTTTCACAACTTGCTAAAAAAAATAGTCTTAAAGGTTTAGAATTTGCATGTGGAATACCAGGAACTATAGGTGGAGGAGTAAAAATGAATGCTGGAGCCTATGGTTCGCAAATAAGTGACATTTTATATGAAGTAACATATATGGATGAAAAAGAAGAAATAAAAACTATAAAAAACAAAGATTGTTCATTTGGATATAGAAAAAGTATTTTTACCATAAATCCAAATTATGTTATTTTAAGTGCAAAATTTAAATTAGAAAGAGGAAATATCGATGAAATCGAAAATAAAATGAAAGAAAATTCACTTGCAAGAAAAGCCAAACAGCCACTTGAGTATCCTAACTTTGGAAGCGTATTTAAAAGACCAGAAGGATACTTTGTTGGAAAACTTGTAGATGATGCTGGACTTAGAGGGTATAAAATTGGAGGAGCACAAGTATCAACAAAGCATACAGGCTTTATTGTAAATGTAGACAATGCAACATGTAAAGATGTTTTGGATTTGATTGGATATGTGCAAACTACGGTGTACAACAAATTTAATGTAAAATTAACACCAGAGGTAATAATAATCGGAGGAGATAAATAAATGAAAGAAATTTTAGAATGGTTTAAACCAGGAACAAGAGTAAAAAGATATATAGGACTTCAAATATTATCAATTGCTGTATTAATTTTTTGTGTAATATCTTTAACTAATATCTTAGATTTAAATAAGATGACTTTAATTGCATATATATTTTTAATTACACTTTCTATATTTGGTATAATTTTTTCTTTTATACTTGCACAAAAAAATATATTATATGTTTCACTTAAAAATATTGGTAAAAAAAATAAAAGTATAAGAGTTAAGAAATTGCTATATTCAGATCCAAGATTAAAAAAAGGTGCAAAAGTTGTGGTAGTAGGTGGTGGAAGTGGGCTGCCTATACTACTTAAAGGATTGAAAGAATATACAGCAAATATAACCGCTATTGTAAATGTATCAGATGATGATGCATCACTTACTACAGCTATGAGTGACGTAGAAAAATTAACACCAGGAGATATACGTAAATGCTTAGCTGCTCTTTCTACTAACGAATCTGACATGGACAAGTTACTTACGTACAAAGAAGATTTAGTATCAGGACAATCTGTTGGAAATATGATTATTTCATCTTTAATAAAAATAACAGGAAGTTTTCCAAAGGCAGTAGAAAAATTATCTGAAATATTTGATATGCAAGGAAATATTTATCCTGTAACTACAAATGAAATTGTTTTATGTGCTGGACTTGAAAATGGGGAAGTTGTTGTTGGAAAAGAAAATATTATTGAAAGAGTAAGCAAAATGAAATCTCCAATTAAGCAAATTTTCTTAAAAGAAGGAAGTATAACACCTATACCAGAAGTTATAGACGCAATAAAAGATGCAAATGTTATTGTAATAGGACCAGGAGCTCTTTATACATCAGTTGTTTCAAATTTCCTTATTGATGACGTTGCCAAGGCAATTGTTAAATCAAAAGCTAAAAAAGTATACATATCTAATATTATGAATCAACCAGGTCAAACTGATGGATATACATTAGCAAGATATATAAATGAAGTTGAAAGATATCTTGGAAAACATGTAATTGATTATGCAATAGTAAATAATGGTGAAATAACAGAAGAAATGATTAAGGACTTCAACCAAGAGGAATCAACACCAGTTAAAATTGACCTTGAAAATATTCAAAATAGAGCTATTTCTGTTATTAGAGAAGATTTGGTACTTGCAACTAAATCAGGAATTATTCATGATACTAAAAGATTGTCTGAAATAATAATCCGTCTTGCAAAATCAAGAAGAACAGGAGATTTAAACATTGTAAAAGTTAAGAAGAAACATATGAAAAGCGAAAAGAAATTAAAGAAAAGCTCTACTAATTTAAATACGAAACATAATTCTAGTAATTCTCATAAAAATATTAAGAATGAAAAGAAAGAAAAAATTAAAGAAGAAAAAATTGCAGCACATACAAAAGCTACAATGGAAAAAATAAAGAAAACAATGAAGAAAGGATAACATTTAAATGTTTAAATACAAAAGAAAAATAAATGAAATTAATTCTTTACACAAATCATCGTTTGTAACTAGTGATAAAGTAAATACTACTATATGTCTAAATAGTGATTTTACTGTAAGAAAACCATTCAATGGATTATATATAAAAAATGGAAAAGTAATAATATCTAATTTATTTGAACAAATAGAAACAAAGGAGAATAAATACAGTATTAATAATATAATATCATCTGTAAAGAGCTATGATAAAAGCAATGATGAATATATTTTAAGTGTAGATTTAGAAAATTTTTTTGTAGAATATGACATGGATGAAGCATATTTTTCAAAAAAATTGTATTTAGAAGAAAAAACAGGAATTCTAGCTATAGAATATGAAATTTACAATAAAAGTAAATATGATATGACATTTAAAGTATTCCCAGCTATCACATATAGGGATATATATATAATGAAAAATGCTAGTATGTTAAAGTTCAACCAAAGAGATGAAAATAATGAAGTAGTTATAAATTTAAGTATACTAAATGGCGAGGATGTAATATTAAAATCTGATAGACTTGCATGGAATAAAGACGTAAATTTCTTAAACAATATTACTTATCATGTTAGGGAAGATAATGTAAATTTAAAAGAATATGTTGAAGATTTACTTGTACCTGGATATTTTGATATATGTATTAAAAGTGATGAACACGTAAAAGCAGTGATATATGTACTTCCTAAAGAAAGAGATATCTCTAAAATAAATACGGAGTTACTTTCTAAAAAAGACTTCTTTATAAAGGAAAATATTTCAAATAGTATTGAACATGAGTACGTAGAATTAAAAGAACTCTCATATGGAATTGATAAATTAAAACTAGAAAATTTTATGATTGATTCTTTACCATATTATGGTAGTTCTATGCTTAGTATGGAAAAGGTAAATATTGATAATATAAACAAAACTTTAAATATATTAATAAATTGTGTAAAAGCTGTGGAAGGGCAATATTTAAGTTTTGGAAAAATTAAAGAGGCTACTAGAAGAACTCTTGAAATAAAAAAATATATAGAAGCAATTGATAAAATTAGAAAAGAAAAAGAATTTGAGTATGAAACATTATATAAGATTTTGATACTTAAATTATGGTGGATTGAAAGTATAAATAGAATAATACAAAAGCAAGACTTATACAATGTTTTCTTTAGTTTTGTAAAATATATTGTAAATTCTATATTTAGCGATAAATTATTTGATGAATATTTTAAAAATATAGAAGCCGTTGCACTTATGTATAATGCACTTAAGATATATGAAGATATGCTTAAGAAAGATGGTAAGGAAGAAAATGCTATATTTGTGAGAGAAGAGTACTTTAGGACTAAAATTCATAATGAATTTTGGAATGAAGAAAAAAGAGTATTAAAAAAGAATTTGGATGAAAAAGAAATATATGCAAACATAGAAATGCTATATACTATAAGTCTGTCATATCCATGTATTGTATCTGATATACAATTTCGACTATTAGATACTGTTTTTAAAGAGCTGTATACCCCATATGGCTTAAGAGAATTTTCAAAAAATAGTTCACGTAATACAGGACTTATTTATCCAAAGTATATGGCACATTTTGTAAAGGCAAATTTAAGACAAAATGGTGTAACGCGAGCTTCTAGAAAAATTGCATTTAATTTAGTAAAAGATTTATTTTTAGATATAAACAAATATTTAAATTGTGGTGTAAAAAAGGTATATAGCGAAAAGGGATATCAAATAGATACATTACCTTATGATTTGCTTACTAATGCAGAGATAATAAGGCTTTATGATATGCTTCTTTAGGAAAGGATGATTTTTAAATGGTTGTACTAGGAATTGATCCTGGGTATGGAAGAGTGGGTTATGGAGTAATTGACTATACAAAAAATAAATATAAGGCAATTGAATATGGTTCTATAACAACAGAAGCTAATACTCCACTTCCAAAAAGACTTCATAAAATTGAACTAGAGCTTAGAGGAATAATTTCAAGATATAAAATTGATGCTGTTTCAATTGAAGATTTATATTTTAATACTAATTCAAAAACAGCCATAAAGGTGGCAGAAGCAAGAGGTGTTATATTAAATACTGTTGAGAGTGAAAATATTCCAATATACGAATATACTCCTCTTCAGGCAAAACTTGCAATAGTAGGCTATGGTAGAGCTGAAAAGCTACAGGTAAAGAATATGGTTAAAGAGTTCCTTAAATTAGAAAAAATGCCAAAACTTGATGATACAACAGATGCACTTGCAATAGCTATATGTCATACAAATAGTTATAGAATTAATAGCTTTATTGAAAAATAGTAGCTTAACGCATATATAAATATATTTTAATTTTTTATTTTACATAAAGTGTTGACAATTTTGAAAAAAAGTACTATAATATAGTTATGTTAAATATAAAAAACAAAAATATAATTATTAGGAGGACGCTATATGTTTTCAATTGAAAGTTTGCTTAGAATTTTAAAGAAGGAAAATTCATTTATCGAATTTGAGATAAATACATATAATGAATTATCTGGAGTAAAATGGATCGAGTATCGAAAAGGAAATAAGAATTCTATAGTATTACCAGCAGGTGCAGAATGGACTGAGGAAAATTGCTTAAAGTACAAAGGAAAAAAATTTATGTTGATTCCTATGGCGGAAAAGGTGATAGGTTAAGCGATTTTGATAGAGATGAATTATTTATTCATCTCTATTTTTTGTATAATATATTTTTTTGACACCTTTATACACATTTAACATATAATATAGTATTAACTAGGAGGTGTTTTATGTCTTTAGGACTTGCACTAAGTCGGTGGCGGAGCAAAAGGAGCTGCACATATAGGAGTATTAAAAGCATTTGAAGATGAAGGAATAAATATTGAATATATTTCAGGAACAAGCAGCGGAAGTATAATAGCTGGTCTTTATGCATGTGGCTATTCACCAACAGATTTGATAAAATTTTTTAATATGTATTGTAATGGCATAGGAGACTATGATAAAATGATTGGCTTTAAGGTACTAAGTACAGCTTTTACAGGTAAAATAGGTATAAAAGGACTAGCCAAGGGAGATAAACTAGAATATATAATAAATAATTTCTGTAAAAAAAAGAATATAAATGATATTTCAGAGGTAAAATTTCCTCTTGCTATACCTGCTGTTGATATAAATTCAGGAGAAGTTGTTTACTTTTTAAGTAAAAGTATTAATGAAACAAATAATTTTTCTAGAAGTTTATATGACGATATACCAACATATAAGTATAATGGTAAACTTTCTTCTGTAATAAGGGCTAGTTCTAGCTTTCCAGGTGTATTTGAGCCTAAAATATTTGATGGAAGAATCTTAGTAGATGGAGGCGTTAGAGTAAATACTCCAGTTACAGTCTTAAGAAAAATGGGAGCTACAAAAGTAATATCGGTAAGCTTTGATAGAAATAAAAGATATACAGATAATAGTTTAAATGTTATATCTATATCCCTTAAAGCTTTTGATATAATGTCACATCAGGTAAATGAGGAAGAGTTAAGCAAATCTGATTATATAATTAGACCTCAAATTCCTGGTAATATATCTTTACTTGATTGTAGTAAAACTAATTATTTAGTAAAGCTTGGATATAATGAAGCAAAGAAGGTAATAGATAAAATAAAAGAAATAGCAAGCTAATATCTGCTTGCTATTTTCCGTATAAACATTATTACTATTATGTATCCGTACTTTTCACTTGGAGTTATACCAATTCCTATGTAGTTATATGCTGTAGATAAAATATTTTGCTTATGATTTTCAGATGAAAGCCATGAATTAAAAGCACCCTCAATACTTGAGTTTCCCGCAATGTTTTCACCTGCACTTTTGTATGTAATTCCAAAATTTTTCATCATATCAAATGGATTGCCATAATTTGGCGATTCGTGTGAAAAATAGTTGCTTTTTACCATATCTTCAGCTTTAGTCATAGCAATTTCTTGGAGTCTTGGTAGAATTTGAAGTTTTATTAGTCCATTTTTTTCTCTTTCGTTGTTTATTAAGTTAAGCAATTCATTAACTTTATCATCTATTTGGGACTCTGAAATATTAAAAACTTTTGAAACTAAGTCATCCCTTACCATACCAACAGAATTGTTTTCTGTTATTATTAATAAAAAATTATCAATTTTACCAATTACTTCAACTTTTTCATCTTGTTTTAGTTTCCCAATAATTTGAAAATTTGTACCAGCGCCGCCCCTTATATTAACTGAAGAATTTGCAGTGGCATAATATTTATCAACATTAGTATATTCAGGAAAATTACCTTCATTTCCATTTATATTTACAAATTCCTTTGAAACAAGACCAATTTTACCATCACTAAGTATAACAATGTAAAAATCATTTATTGTACCAACTACTTTGATGTTTGTATCTTTCGGAAGAGAAAAAAGAATAGTTGGAGGTTCTATTAGAGCTTGTTTTCTTAAATTTACATTGCTTGTAGTTATACCATATTCAGGATTAAAATTTGATGTGCTATATGCAAAAACTTTACTTTTAACTATTAAAAAGAAAAATGCAAAAAGTGAAATAATTATATATTTATTTTTTTTCATTTATATTTTTCACCTCATAATTATTGTTTGTATTTTAGAATCAATTAATCAGTTAAAATTTAAATGGAAAAAAATGTTATAAACTGAATAAAAAAAATTATATAGTAAAAGATATAAACAGAGGTGTTTTTAATGCAAGTAAATAATGGAAATTTATATTGGAAAAATAAATCAAAAATAAATAAGATATATCCATATTTAACTCATGATATAAAAGCAGATGTATTAGTTATTGGCGGAGGAATAGCAGGAGCACTTACTACATATTTTCTTGCAAAAGAGGGAGCAAATGTTGTTACAGTAGAAAAAAATATTATTGGTTTTGGAAATACAATTGCAGATACAGCAGCTCTTGAATATCAACTTGAAAGTGAAATGTCAAAGCTTGAAAAGAGTATTGGAAGAAAAGATGCAACAAGGATATATAAACTTTGTTTAGATTCAATTTCAAAAATCGAAAACATAAATAAAGAATTTAAAGCACCAACTGGATTTTTAAGGCAAGATAATATATATTTTACAAATAAATTTATGCAAAGAGGAGCTGTTGCAAAGGAATTTGATAAAAGAAAAGATTCAGGATTTGATGCAGTATATATTGATTCACATTCTCTTGTAAATTTAAATAGCGGTATTGTAACAAAGAATGCTAGCGCTATAATGAATCCATATTCTTTTACGCAAGGGCTTTTTGAGTATTTAGATACAATGGATAATGTAAAAATATTTGAAAATACAAAAATTGATGATATAAAATGTAGGATAGATGAGGTTGAATGTAAAACACATAATAATTTTAGAATAACATCAGATAAAGTAATAATGGCATCTGGAATCGAAACATTGAAATATCTTGAAAATTCACCTGCTGAGTTATACAAAACTTTTTCAATAGTATCAAAACCGATTGAAAAGTTAAAAAATTTTAATACCAATTTTACTGCAAGAGATACATTGGAACCATCGCATATTTTAAGATTTGCTCCAAATAATAGAGTAATATATAGTGGAGAAGATGTAAAATTTACTGAAAAGTTTTTAGATAATAAATATTTAAACAATATTTCAGCAGAAAAATATAGAAAATTATTTAATAATTTACAGAAAACTTTATATAGTATTGATGATATTCCAATTGAATTTGCTTTTAATTCAACCGTAGCAAATACTAAAGATGAATTGCCAATTATTGACGAGATTCCAAATATGCCGAATTGTTTTTGTAATCTTGCATTTGGTTCGAACGGAATATTGTATGCAACAATTGGAGCGGATATGTTAAGAAATGCAGTTAAAGGATTATATACTAAAGATATGAACATGTTTAAAATAAATAGGTAGCAATTAATATTTTGGTTGACATAAACTTAGAAATGTGATATAATACTATACTAGGTAGAAAAAATAAACCTAAAAATTAATATTTTAAGGAGTAGAAAAAAGTGAAATATTTTGATTTTATTATTGAAATTGGCAATCAAATCATCAAAAGCTTAAACAATAGTTTGTTATTTTCAACCATGTTTGAAATGATGCAAGTAACTATTGAATATAGTGATGATGAAAAAACAAATGGTAAACTCATATCAATGCCAGACATGGAGTATGAAATGAAACTTACTGTAAATCCTAATGATAAGGAAGAATACATAAAATTTATCATCGGACATGAGCTATTTCATCTTTTGTTTAGAAATATAAACAAAGTTATGATATCAGACTATTGTAGCTCTGATGATAGTTTTGCAGAAACAAACGTCAGAAGAATAAAAGATGGAAAGGAGTATGGAATATTTCTTGAAGAAAAGCTTTGTGATTTTCTATCATTGGAAATCTTAAGTAAGCTTTATAAAGAAAAGTATACCAAATATGATCTAATTAAAATGGTATATAACGGCAAATATGAAGTTAAGGATTTATCAATTTATCAAATGTTAAGTCAAATTATTGAAACATTTGGTAAATTACCATCAGATAAGCTTGATGAGTATACAAAAAAAGAAGTAAGCAATTTACTTTTGTATACTGCAATAACCGGTTCTATGAGTTTACTTATAAATGATTTTGAAGAATGCATGGGTAAAGAATCTTGGAAAAGATTTAATGATAACTTTGATTTATTCTGTATAACAGCAAAGTTACAGTATTCAAAGTTTATCTTTGCTGAACTTCAAAGATTTAAGTTTATAGGTTAATTAGACAAGGTAGCTAAATCTTTAGCTACCTTTTTCTTTTTTTTAAAACTAAAAGTCGGAAGTAAATATACTTCCGACTTTTAATTTCACATTCTTTCTAACAATTTATCAATGTATTTTTCGCATCCTGGATATTTTTTGTATAATTCATACCTTGTAAGTGTACCATTTTTTACGTCATTGTAAATAGCACTTATTTTTTCGGATGATATTGAGTCAGTTGTTAATGTGAATGCGTTTTCAAATTTTCTTCTTTTCATGAATATGGTCCTTTCTGAGCAGTAGCTCTAAAAAATTAATGTGTGTTTTCTATCTATCTACATTATAACATAAATAAATATAAAAATCAATATTATGTAAATAAAAAGTTATAAAAATATTTAAAAAGCAGAGAAAAATATTAAATAATATGGGATGCTTACTTGAAAATTAAAATAATGTGTGGTATACTAGTATAGAGTTTAGTAGAGGAACGTTTATGATAAGAAAATTTGTAGATAAAAGTAATTGGATAAGAGTTACAAAATTTAAAGATAAAACATTAAAAATAACAAATGAAAATTTTGATGGATATATATATGGTATTTATGTTGAAAAAGCAAATAAAAAGTTTGAAGTATCATATGGCACTGAAAATTTCTTAATATTAGATGATGGCTATACTTGGATACAATTAATTCCAACCGGGAAGAAATATACAGTAACTATAATGTTTGATAACAGCAAACAGATAGTTCAGTGGTATATAGATATTACCAACATGAATGGCATAGATTCAGATGAAAGAATATTTTATGATGACTTATATTTAGATGTTGTAATAACTAAAAATAGAAATGTGATTTTAATTAACGAAGATAAAATAAATAGTGCATTAAATAATTTTGTGATAACATCTGAACAGTATAAAAATGCATATAGAGAAGCAAGAGATATAATGGATAGAATAACAAAAGAGGGAATGGAAAAAATTGAAGTAAAATCAAAAAAAATATTAGATAAATTTAATTTCTAATGTTAGAAAGGTAGAAAAATTTGAATAGTTTGAGAATTGTATTTAGTAAATCAAAGAATGCTGTATTTTTAACTCATATAGATGTGTTTAATGTATTTGAGCAAGCATTTATTAGAGCTGATATTAAGATAAAATATACTGAAAAGAAAAATTCAAAACCAATAATTGTTTTTGCAGATCCTCTTCCAAAAGGAATTGAAAGTGTTGGAGAAATAGTTGAGGTAAAATTAGAAGAAAAACTAGATATACCATATTTTGTTAAACAAATTAATAGTGTACTTCCATCAGGACTTACAGTCCTAAATGCTGAATATTATGAAGATGATAACGTTAATATAATGGAAAAAGTGTACGCATCAACATATCTTGTAGGTTTAATTTATGATAATAATAAATTTATTGATAAAACGCCAAGACAAATAGAAGAAATAAAAAGAAATTATATCAATAATTTAAAGAAATATTTAGAACAAGATAAAATATCTATTGTAAAAAAATCTAAAAGTAGAATGGAAAGAATAGATATAAAATCAGATATAATAAATTTCGATTTTTTACTTGATGGAAGTTTAGAAATAACTGTTTGTTCTGGTCTTAGAAAAAAATTAGATATTTCAAATTTAATGGATGGATATTTTGAATATATTTCGGAAAAATTAAATTATAGTGTTAAAAGAACTAGAATTTTGTATGCATAAAATGTCGCTTAATGTCGAATATTTTGGTAAAAAAATAATTTTAAAAAAAATGTAAAGTTATGTAAAAAAACTATTGACATTAAAAATATCTTGTGTAATAATATAATTACATATAAGGAAGGCGGTGTTCAACATGCAAATTACTGACGTAAGAGTAAGAAAAGTAGCTTCTCAAAACAGAATGAAAGCTATCGCTTCAATAACAATTGATGATGTATTTGTAATACATGATATCAAAGTTATCGAAAGTGATAAAGGATTATTTATCGCTATGCCTAGTAAAAAAACTCCAAATGGTGAATTTAAAGACATAGCTCATCCAATCAAAACTGAAACTAGAGAAATGTTACAAAAAGCAATCATTGACAAATACAATGAAACTGATGATGCTGAATAATTAAAAAATGTAAATAAGAGGGTTAATAACCCTCTTTTAATATATATAGGAGGCAATATGACAGAACATGTAAAACATATTGTTGATAATTTGCCATTTAATCCTGGCATATATATGATGAGAGATGAGAATGGTAAAATTATATATGTGGGAAAGGCCATATCTCTTAGAAAAAGAGTAAGACAATATTTCCAAAAAAATAATAAATCTGCAAGAATAGAAAAAATGGTATCTTTAATACGAGATATATCATATATAGTAACTGAAAATGAAGTAGAGGCTTTAGTATTAGAGTGTAATTATATAAAAGAGAATAAACCAAAGTTTAATGTAATGCTTAAAGATGACAAAACTTATCCATATATAAAAATAAATATAAAAGATAAGTATCCTATAATTACAGTAACCAGAAGAAAAATAAATGATAAAGCAATGTATTTTGGACCATATACAAATGTGGGAGCTATGAAAGAGAGCCTTGCATCTATAAAAGAGATATTCCCTGTAAAACGTTGCAGGTATAATTTAGAAAAAAAGAAACTTACAAGACCTTGCCTATACTATCATATAGGAAGATGCTTAGGACCTTGTATAAATGATGTATCAAGAGAAGAGTATAAAGAGATGATAAATCAAATAGTAATGTTTTTACAAGGTAAGAATTCCGAAATAAAAGATGAAATAAAAAAACAAATGGATGAAGAAATAGAAAAATTGGAATTTGAAAAGGCAGCAAAATTAAAAAAACGTTTAGATGATATAGAAAAAATAAGTCTAAAACAAAAAGTTGGAAATTTAAATGAAACAAGTACAGATATTTTTGGCTATGTACATCATCTAAATCAGTTATATGTTCAAGTTTTTAAAATTAGAGATTATAAAGTTGTACTTCATGATAATGTTATATTAAATGATATATCAAAAGACGAGGTTACAGAATCTATTGAATCAATTGTATCTAATTATTATTTAGATAATAAAGATATACCAAAGAAAGTATATGTAAAGCTTGATGATGAAAATATAGAATTGTTAAATGAATTCTTTGAAAAGAAGCAAATAAAATTAGATGTTACATGTCCTAAAAAAGGAGATAAGGCAAAATTAATTAATATGGTTGAAAATAATATACAGATAAACATTGAAGACAGAAAGAAAAATGTACTTGCTGATTTATCAGAGATTTTGTCTTTATCATTTGAAATAAATTCTATTGAAAGTTTTGATATATCTAATCTAAGAAATGAATATATAGTTGGATGTATGATAAGATATGAAGATGGTAAATTAAATAAAAAAATGTATAGAAAATTTAAAATAAGGAGTACAGATACACAAGACGATCCAAAATCTATGTATGAGGTTATAACGCGTAGACTAAAACATAGTCAGGACTGGCCACTTCCAGATGCATTTTTTATTGATGGAGGAAAGACACAAATTAATATGGTAAAAAAGGCACTTAAAGAGGCAGGAGAAGAAGATGTACTTGTATATGGTATGGTAAAAAATGATAAACATAGAACTAGAGGCCTTATAGACAAAGATGGAAACGAAGTTGACTTATCAAATAACAAAAATATTCTTAATTTCCTTACATTTTTGCAAGACGAAGTTCATAGGTTTACAATTACTTATCACAGAAAACTAAGAGATAGCATAAAATAGTTATATTAGTGTATTATTATTTAAAAACTAGTAAATAATAATACCAAGGAGATGATTTTATGTCGTATCATCAAAAAATTGAATGTAATGTTTCATCATGTGCACATAATTGTTTAGAAGATTGTACTTGTAGACTAGATAGAATTAAAGTAAGGCCATGTGTAGGTGATGTTACAAGAACTTCAGATGCAGAAACATATTGTGATTCATATTTCTATGTAGGAGAAATGAATATTGCTGAAAGACTTGGAAGAGGTGATCCAGCTGGAAGTAACCAAAGATAAAAAAGAATGCTTAATATAAAAGTTAACTTTTATATTAGCTTTTTTTCTGTAGAATTAAATGATGAATTTTGTTGAATTTTATAATATATTGTAATATAATAAACTAAGAAGGTGGTATTTTGTGATTAATGAAAAATTAGAAAAATTTAAAAAAGAAATAAAAGGTAAAAAGGTTGCAGTATTAGGAATAGGAATAAGCAATGTACCTGTAATAAAAAGTTTAGTAAAATTAGGAGCATTCGTAAGTGCTAGAGATAAAAAAGAAAATATATCAGATGAAATAAAGGCTTTAGAAAAAATAGGTGTAAAATTTGTTCTTGGTGATAAATATTTAGATGGTCTTGAAAATTATGATTATATATTTAGATCTCCAGGTATAAAGCCTTTTACTTATGAAATAGAAAAAGCTGTTGAACTTGGAAAAACTACGCTTACATCAGAAATAGAGAAAGTAATTGAACTTGCTCCATGTAAAATTATTGGTGTTACAGGAAGTGATGGTAAAACAACAACTACTACATTAATATCTAAGTTTTTAGAGACAGCAGGATATAAAGTGTGGGTTGGAGGCAATATAGGAACACCATTATTTTCAAAACTAGATGAAATGAAAAAAGAAGATATTGTTGTTTTGGAATTAAGTAGTTTTCAACTTATGACATTATCTAAGAGTCCAGATATATCTGTAATTACAAATGTATCTCCAAATCATTTGGATTACCATACCGATTATAACGAATATATAATGGCAAAGGCAAATGTATTTTTAAATCAAAATAGTGATGATATTTTAGTGTTAAATAAAGATTCTGATATGACTAATAAGTATTTAAAACTTATTGAAGATAGAAACATAAAAACTAATATTAGAGCTTTTAGTATTAATGAGAGTGTAGTAAAAGGTGTATATTTTTGTGATAATAAGATATATTCAAATATATCTGGTAGAAAAACAAAAATATGTAATTTAGATGAAGTAAAATTAGTTGGAATGCACAATGTTGCTAATATATGTGCTGCTGCAACTGCAGTATATGATTTAGTAGACAAGGATGATATAAAAGAAGTGGTAACAACATTTGGTGGCGTTGAACATAGAATGGAACTTGTAAGAACTATAAATAATGTGAAATGGTACAATGATTCTATAGGAACAAGTCCATCTCGTACAATTGCAGGACTAAAATCATTTAATAAAAAGGTGATTTTGATTGCAGGAGGATATGACAAGAATATACCATATGAGCCATTAGCCCCATACATACTTGATAAAGTAAGTCATTTAATATTAATAGGAAAAACAGCAACTAAGATACGTAATGCTGTAATTAAAGAGGCAAAAAAAGAAAATATAAATATTGATGAAATTTTAGATATTGTTGAATTTAATACTTTAGAAGAATGTGTAAATTATGCAAATAAAATTGCAAAAGAAGATGATATTGTTGTAATGTCACCTGCTAGTGCATCTTTTGATATGTATAAAAATTTTGAAGAAAGAGGTAACCATTTTAAAAGATTAGTTGGAAAATTATGATATATAGTATAAGTTATTTGTGATAAAAAGTACAGAGCATTAATGTTGTAAATCTAATTATGATACATCAGAATAATGCATTTTTAAAACAACGTTAAATCATATTAAATTGCAATTTTATAAAAGTAAAAATTGACATAGTATAAATGGCATGGTATAATTTTGTTGGTAAAAATTTTCAAAATTAAAATCATTATTTTAAAGGAGCTCATATTGTGAATAATTTAACAATGAAGAAAGAATACATAAAAAAATTGAATTATGAAAGAGATTTAATGGTTATTTTTAATTATGAAACTAATTTGTCACTTAAACTATTTATAATTCGCGAGAAGAAATTGAGTCAAAAATGTCTTTTGAATATTATATTTGAAGAGGAAAATGAAAAAATAAAATCAGCTGTAGTAGAAAAAATAAAATATCAATATGTAATTGCTAAAATTGCATTAGAAGATAAAAGTAGTCTTGTCAGAAGTAATGCAACAAAACTAGTAACTAATCAGGAGATTTTGGAAAGAATTGCTTTTAATGATCAAGATTACTTAGTAAGAGTCACAGCAACTGAAAAACTTACTAATAGGGCAAAACTTGAAAAAATTGCTTTTGAAGATGAAAGTGATTTAGTACGAAAAGCTGCTTCTAATACGCTTCTTAAACTTAAGTAATCTAAATATAGAATAATTGTTGTATAAAAAACGGGTATAAAAATCTATGTAATATAGAAATTTATGCCTGTTGTTTTTCTTTGTAAAAAGTTTGAAAAAATAAAAGAAAATGCTTGACATTTAAATATAAAAGATGTAATATATATACGTAAGTTAGCACTCACATCTTTAAAGTGCTAACCAGGTGATGGTATGAATTTAGATGAAAGAAAGAAAAAAATATTGTCATCTGTTGTAGAAGACTATATTGTATCAGCAGAGCCTGTGGGTTCTAAGACAATAATGGAAAAATATAATTTGGAATATAGTTCGGCTACAATTAGAAATGATATGAAGCTATTAGAAGAAGCAGGCTATTTAGAACAGCCTCACGTATCTGCTGGTAGAATTCCTTCTACTAAAGGATATAGATACTATGTTGATAATCTAATGAAAGAAAAAAAACTTTCTATGATTGATATAAATTATATAGATAATAGTATAACTGGATTTGGAGATACAGAGAAACTTTTTGAGCAGGCAGCTGATGTTGTATCTAAAATATTGCTTAGACCAACGCTTCTTACAGTAAAAACAGATGACTTATTGGAAAATATTAAAATAGTAAAAATATCTGATAAGGTACTCCTTATAGTTCTAATGTCAAATAATGGAACAATAAAAGATTGTATTGTAAAACTTACTGATGAATTAGAGGAAAGTACTATAGAGGAGTTATCTAATGTTTTAAATAAAAATTTAAAAGGGACTCCACTTGAAAAATTAAATGTTGTGCTTACTAATATAGTTGCAAAAGAACTTAGCTCATTTTCTTTTGTACTTGGAAAAATATGTGAAAGTATAAAATATGAAATGTCAAAAGAATCAAAAAAATTAAGCGCAGACTTTGCATCAATATTAGATTTACCAGAGTTTTCTGATGTTGAAAAAGCAAAAAACTTTGTAAATATGTTATCAACGAAAGACATTATTGATATGGCTTTAAAAAAAGCTGAAAATAATGAACTTGGCATTATAATAGGTTCTGAGAGTAAGGAAATGTTGTTAAGGGATTATAGTATAATCTCACTCGATGTTGAAACAGATGACAAAAAGCTTGGTAAAATATCAGTTGTAGGTCCTAAAAGAATTGATTATTCAAAAACGGTTGCAACATTAAAGTATATAGATAATAAGTTAAAAAGTATATTTAATAAAAATAAAAAAGAAGGTGAGGATTAAAGTATATGAATAAAAATAAAGAAATTAAACAAGATGAAATACTTGATGATAAAAATGATTTAGTAGGAGATGAAATGTTAGATAAAGATGAGTACATAGCTAAATTAAATGATGACTTAAATGAACAAAAAAAGAAAACAGATGAATATTTTGAACATTTGAAACGCAATATGGCTGAATTTGATAACTTTAAGAAAAGAATGAATAAAGAAAAAGATAGTATGTACTATACTATTACAGCTGATTTAGTTTCAAACTTACTTCCAATTATAGATAATTTTGAAAAAGCTCTTAGAGCTGAATGTAAAGATGATAGCTATAAAAATGGAATGGAAATGATTTATTCTGAACTTACAGGTTTACTTGATAAACTTGGAATTGAGGAAATAGAAGCTTTAGGCAAAACTTTTGATCCTAATTTTCATGAGGCAGTAATGCATGAAGAAGATGAAAGTAAAGGTGAAAAGGAAGTAGTTGAAGTTTTTAGAAAAGGCTATATGATAAATGATAGAGTGATACGTCATTCTATGGTTAAAGTAGCAAATTAAATTGGTTATTGCTTAAATTGTGTATGATAGTACATAATTTAAGTATAATATAAATAACTTTGTATTTTAGGAGGTATTAATATGTCAAAAGTTATAGGTATTGATTTAGGAACAACTAACTCTTGTGTAGCTGTTATGGAAAATGGTGAACCAGTAGTTATACCAAATGCAGAAGGAGCAAGAACAACTCCATCAATCGTTGCATTTACAAAAAATGGTGAAAGATTAGTAGGTCAAGTTGCAAAAAGACAGGCTGTTACTAACCATGATAGAACAATAATCTCTATAAAAAGAGATATGGGAACAGATAGAAAAGTAAAAATAGATGATAAGGATTATACTCCACAAGAAATATCAGCTATGATACTACAAAAATTAAAAACTGATGCTGAAAATTACTTAGGAGAAAAAGTAAATCAAGCAGTAATAACTGTACCAGCATATTTTAGTGACTCACAAAGACAAGCAACTAAAGATGCAGGAAGAATTGCAGGACTTGAAGTTTTAAGAATTATAAACGAACCAACTGCTGCATCACTTGCACATGGATTTGATAAGGATACAGACCAAAAAATTATGGTATATGACCTTGGTGGTGGAACATTTGATGTATCTATACTAGATATTGGTGATGGTGTATTTGAAGTTATGGCTACATCTGGTAATAACAGACTAGGTGGAGATGACTTTGACCAAAGAATTATTGATTACTTAGTAGAAGAATTCAAAAAAGATAATGGAATTGACTTGTCAAAAGATAATATGGCAATGCAAAGATTAAAGGAAGCTGCTGAAAAAGCTAAAATTGATTTATCAGGAGTAATGCAAGCTCAAATCAATCTTCCATTTATTACAGCTGATTCAACAGGACCAAAACATTTAGATATTACACTTACAAGATCTAAATTTGAAGAATTAATTTCTGATTTAGTAGAATCTACAGTAGAACCTGTAAATCAAGCAATGAAAGACGCTGGTCTTACATTTGATAAAATAAATAAAATATTACTTGTTGGTGGATCAACTCGTGTACCACTAGTACAAGAAACTGTAAAAAGAATTACTGGAAAAGAACCATATAAAGGAATAAACCCAGATGAATGTGTTGCAGTTGGTGCTGCTATACAAGGTGGTGTTTTAACAGGAGAAGTTAAAGATTTAGTACTTCTTGACGTAACACCTCTATCTTTAGGTATTGAAACTTACGGTGGAGTATTTACAAAATTAATTGATAGAAACACTACAATACCTACTAAAAAATCTCAAATATTTAGTACAGCTGCTGATGGTCAAACATCTGTTGAAGTACATGTATTACAAGGTGAAAGAGAAATTGCATCATATAACAAAACACTAGGAAGATTTAGTTTAACTGGAATTCCACCAGCTCCACGTGGTGTACCTCAAATTGAAGTTACATTTGATATTGATGCTAATGGTATAGTTCATGTTAGTGCTAAAGATATGGCTACTAATAACGAGCAAAAAATTGCTATTACAGCTAGCACAAATCTTACAGAAGATGAAATTAAAGCAGCTGTAAAAGAAGCTGAAGCACATGCTGCAGAAGATAAAAAGAAAAAAGAAGAAGTTGAAGTTAGAAATAACGCAGACTCTCTAGTATATAACACTGAAAAAACATTAAAAGAACTTGAAGGTAAAATTTCTGATGAAGAAAAAGCTAAAGTTGAAGCTGAACTTGCTAATGTTAAAAAAGAACTTGAAGGAAATGATACTGATAAAATAAAAGCTGCATCTGAAAAATTAACACAAGTATTCTATGATATTTCTTCTAAGTTATATTCAAAAGCAGGTGGTGCAGAAGCTGGAGCAAATGCTGAAGCAGGAGCTTCTACAGATGGAAATAATGCTGAAGAAAATGTTGTACATGATGCTGATTACAAAGTAGAAGATGATAATAAAAAAGAATAATTTAAATATTATTATATAAAGGGTGCTAAAGAGAGTTTCTCTTTACACCCTAGATTTTAATAGGGGGAAGTTTTAGTGGCAGAGTCAAAGGATTATTATAAAATACTTGGTGTTTCAAAAGATGCTACTGATGATGAAATAAAAAAGGCATTTAGAAAACTTGCAAAAGCTAATCACCCAGATGCGCAACAAGACGAGGCAGCAAAAAAACAAGCTGAAGTTAAATTTAAAGAAATAAATGAAGCGTATAGTGTGCTTTCAGATAAAACAAAACGTGCACAATATGATAGATTTGGATCTAACTTTGAACAAGCTGGATTTGGAGGCGGTCAAGGAGGCTATTATTCTAACGGATTTGGCGGATTTGATTTTTCTGGATTTGGCAATGGTATGGGAGTAGATATAGACCTTGATGATATTCTTGGAAGTGTATTTGGTGGAGGCTTTGGAGGCGGATTTAATTCTGCTAAAAAGCAAGGGCCAACTAAAGGTGCTGATTTGAGATATAATATGAATATATCTTTTGAAGAGGCTGCTTTTGGAACAACAAAACAGATTAATATTACTAGAAATGAAAAATGTTCTACTTGTAATGGAAGTGGTGCAAAGCCTGGAACAAACCCAGTTACATGTGATAAATGTGGCGGAAAAGGTAAAATTCAAGCAACTCAAAATACGATAATGGGTACTTTTTCTACAGTTAAAACATGTGATAAATGTGGTGGTACAGGTAAAATTATTCCAAATCCATGTGATACATGTTCAGGTAAGGGAACTGTTCGTAAAACAAGAAAAATTGATATTAAAATTCCAGCAGGTATCGACAATGGTCAGGCTATTTCTTTACGAGGTGAAGGAGATGCTGGCAAAAAGGGAGGACCTGCAGGTGATTTATTTGTAGTTGTAAATGTTTTATCTCATCCTGTATTTACAAGAAAGGGATATAATATATATGCAAATATTAAAGTTCCATATACAAAACTTGTTTTAGGTGGAAAAATTAAAGTCCCTACATTAGAAAGCGATGATGAGATTGTAATCCCTGAGGGGACACAGGTAGGTACTACTTTTAAATTAAAAGACAAAGGAATACCAAATATTCATGGTAAAGGTAGAGGAAATATTGAATATACAGTACAAGTAGATATTCCAAAACGTTTGAATGATAAACAAAGAGAAACACTAAAAGTGTTTGCTGATCTTATGGGTGAAGAAGTTCAATCAAAGAAAAAGGGATTTTGGAGTAAATAGTAAATATTTTCTATATAATTTAAAAACAAAAAATAACGGCTCATAATATTGAGTCGTTATTTTTTTTCGTATGATTTTAAATCAACCCCTCTTTGGATAAAAGTAATCTTTCTTTATCTGAAATATTAATTTTTCCATTTTTTATATTTGCTAAAGCTGTATATACGCATATACCACCATACCTTTCGTTTGAATGAGGTTTTCTTTTAAAATTTTTGTAAAACTCAAGAATTATTTCTACTCTTTTATCAATTTGATTAAAAAAGCCAAGGTCTGATAAAGTTTTGTAATCTCCAATAAAAAGATTGGAAGAATCTTTTGCTATTTTTTTTGCAAAATTACCAATTTTAATATCATTGAATATAGCTTCTTTGTTTGGCCATTTATTATTGATATAGAAATAGTTAATTAAGTTTAGTACGCTAATATGAATATTTTTTCCTCTAAAGAAATGTAATTTGTTTAAAATTGCTTTATTTGACGTACTTATTGGAAGTTTATAAAATTTTAATGCGTACATGAAATTATATAAATTATAACCTTTATATTCTTCATCTGCATATGGAAAACGTTTATTTTGATTATATAAATCAATTAATAAATCAGTAAGTTCGTATACTTGTGCAGAATTCAAGATCATTTTTTTGTATTTTATTCTATCAAACAATGGTTCATATATTTGAGAAACACTATTATATGGAGAATTTAGCATATGTTCAATATAATGTTTTTCAATTTCGTTTGGCCACCTTTTATATGTTTGAAAAAAGAATAAAATTGTTTCAAAGTCTAAATTCATCAATAAATCACCTCAAAATTATTTTAAATAATTAGTTAATTTTAGCTTTTAATATAAAGCTAGATAAAATACTTTACATAAATATTATAACGCTTTAGAATACTTAAGTCAAGTTTATTAAATAGTATATATTTGAATTTATTTATTTATTTATTCTGTAATGTATATTTATTAGTTTTAATATATAAATATAGTATAGGTGGTTATTAATTGAAGAATATGTTAAAAAAATTATTAATATTATTGTTAATTTTAATATTAATTGTTATAATTTATTTTAGTATAAAAAATATTAAACAATCTAATCAAGTTGTTGCTAAAAGTAATGAATCTGATGATAAGATTTTAACTTTTATTCTATCCCTGGATGATGTTTTATTAAATAGCTATGATATAACGAGTAGTAAGTCTTTAACTAGTGAAGATAAAATAAAAATAACAATGAGGTATATTGCACAAAATAGTCAAAAGTATAAAGAAAAATTCATTGATTTGGAGCAAAATTTTGTAATTATACAAGATAAAACAGAGTATTATCAAATCTCTTATATGGATAAAAATGATTTCCTAGATATAATGGATGAAATTTTTGATATTAAAGATATTAATATATTAGACAGTGTTTTTTACGACTCTAAAACTGGACTTATAGCAATTGTGCCTATTTATGGGGAATGTATTGTATATGATGAAAAGAAAATTATTAATGTTGACAAACAATCTGATATGGAATATACTGTAGATATACAGTATAAAAGGGAGCTAATGCAGTTTGAAAATGTTATACATATAAAATATATGATAAGTAAAAAAAATGAAAAGTATAGTGTTATGGGATTTGCAGTAATAGATTCTGTTATAACTGAGCAATAGAGTAGAAAAGAGGATAAATATTATGGAAAACATAAGAGGTGAAAGTGCTAGTAGAAAGAGGAGAAGAAGAGCTGATCTAAAGCTAAGTAGAGATCATGAATTAGATAGAAATATAAAAAAGGAACCAAAAAACAAACCAAAAAAGAAAAGAAAGCTAAAGAAAATTTTATTTCTATTAATGTGTTTTATTTTTGTAATTTTTTGTGTAACTATTGGTGTGTATAATTATATAAATTATAAGATATATAATAGTATAATTAAAAGTAATAATGAATATTTAAATATAGACTATAAATTTGGGTATATAATTTTATGGGATAAAACTTTAAAATATATTGAAAACTCTGATAAACAAGTTGCTTTTTCAAATAAGGATTATTCTGTTATATATGAGAAAGATAAAATAAAAAAATGTAATAAACTAGCTAAAATATCTTTAAAATGTGAGAAAATCAAATATGAGGAAATAGAAGATATAAGTGGCGAGAGTATTGAAATTTTTGATAAAAAAGATAGTGTAAATGAGATTTCATTTAATAGAGATAAATCCATATTTATATATAATACCGTAGATGTGTATGGAATTGACAAAGAAAATAAACTTCAGTTGTATAAAAAAATAGAAAATATTGAAGATAAAATAGAGTTTGATATTCCTCGTAATGAAAATGGACAAGCAATGTATGATAAATATGTAGTTGTATATGTACCTGTAAAAGAAATTTCTATTGATAAAGATAATTTTGAACTAAATAAAGGTCAAAGTGTAGGTTTAAATCTAAAAGTTATTCCTGAGAACGCTACAAGTAAGGAGTTGAGTTTTGATGGAACAAATGATGGTGTTATAATTTCATCAGAAAATATATTAACAGCAAATATAGCAGGAGATTATGAGATAACTGCCAAAGCAAAAAATGAAGATATTTTAAAGAAATTTAATGTAAAGGTAAATGAAATTGCACAAAAAATTGATGTAGATAAAAATTCTGTAAAATTGTATGTAAACGATTCTACAAAAATTAATGCAAAAGTTTTTCCAGAAAATTCATATAATAGTGAAGTAGAATATTTAACTTCTGATGAAAAGGTAGCAGTAGTTGATAGTGATGGGAATATAACGGCACAATCTTCTGGAAAATGTGATATAAAGATAAAAACTAAAGCAGAGCCTGTAATAGAAGTAAATATTCCTGTTACTGTTAGAAATAAAGAACAGAGTGTCGGCCGAAATAACCAAACATCAAATGAAGGTGAGGTTACATATATAAATGGAGTGCTTGTTGTAAATAAAAAATATGGTGTCCCATCATCATATAATCCCGGAGTTAATCAAACGGCACTTAATGCATATTATTCTTTAAAGGCAGATGCTAACAGCGTAGGATTTAGCATGCCTTTATTATCTGGATTTAGATCATATAATACTCAAGTTGGTCTATATAATAGATATGTAAGTGCATATGGTCAAGCAACTGCTGATACATTTTCAGCTAGACCTGGTTACTCAGAGCATCAAACTGGTCTTGCTTTTGATGTTGGTTCAATAGATAATAATTATGGAAATACAGCAGGAGGTAAGTGGCTTGCAAATAATTGTTATAAATATGGATTTATAATAAGATATCCAAAAGGAAAGCAAAACATAACAGGATATCAGTATGAACCATGGCATATAAGATATTTAGGTAATCCTTTAGCAACTGATGTACATAATAGCGGCCTTTGTCTTGAGGAATATTTAGGTATTTAACATAGGTTATATGGAGGTAAAATATGGCAAGAAGATTTATTGTGGATAATCAAGATATAAAATATTTTTCAAAAGAAGAAAATATAATTGAAATAAAAGGAAAGGAAGTAAAACATATTCAAGTCCTAAGACATGATGTTGGAGATGTTATAATTGTAAATGAATATGTGTGTAAAATTTTACGTATGCATAATACATATATTGAATTACAGGTCCTAAGTAATGCAAAAAAACAAGGTGAGCCTAGTATTGATTTAACATTTTTTGTTTCTGTTTTAAAGGGAGATAAAATGGATCTTGTAATTCAAAAATCGGTTGAGCTAGGAGTTAAAAATATTGTACCTTTTATTTCAAAAAATACTGTAGTAAGACTCGATGAAAAGGGAAAATGTAAAAAAAGAGATAAATACCAAATAATTGCAAATGAAGCTTGTAAACAATGTGGTAGAACTGATATGGTAAATGTTCTAGATATAATAAACCTAGATTTAAGTCTTCTTGATATGTTATCAGAGTTTGATATATGTATTTTTGCATATGAAAATGAAAAGAATAAAAATAGTTTACATGAAGTAATGGAAGTTGCTAAAAAGAAAAATTATAAAAAAATTGCAATGATTATAGGTCCTGAAGGAGGATTTACACAGGATGAGGCATCGGATATTAAGTCTAATGATAAATGTGAATGTGTTAGCCTTGGCAGTAGAATACTAAGAGCAGAAACAGCTGCTATAAATCTAATGTCCGTTGTTATGTATGAACTTGATAATGGAGAAGTAGAAAAAAATAATAAAAGATAAAAAAGAAGCAAAGAATATATCTTGGGATAGAATGGAGGTTTAATGAATAATTTAAGAGTAAATGAGAGTATGTATTTAAGTGATTTAGTTATACTAAAATGCATAAAAGAGAGGTTAAAAGAATTATCTTTTGATGAGGATTTTCTAGGGATGAAAAAATATATTCAACATGGTACAACAGATTGCGTTTTGCATTCAATTGCAGTTACACACTATAGCTTAATTTTTGCCTCAAGACTTCATATAAAAGTTGATTATAAAAAGTTAGTATGTGGTGCACTGCTTCATGACTACTTTTTATATGACTGGCATGAGAAAGATAAAAGTCACAAATGGCATGGATTTAGACATCCTAAAGTAGCTCTTAATAATGCATTAAAAAAATGGAATTTAACAGATGTTGAACAAGATATAATAAAATGTCATATGTTTCCGCTTACATTTTTTTTAGTACCAAAATATAAAGAGAGCTTTATAGTATGCTTGGTAGATAAAATATGTGCTACATATGAAGTTTTTACCAAGAAAAATCCATATAAAACAATAAAAAAATTGTATAATATATGATCTTATTGTTTATTAAATAAATGGGTAAAATTTTTATTAATATTGATTTTGAAAATGTAGGAAATTCACAAAATAATTTATTTGATTCCTGCATTTTTTTCTATTTAAAAAGTCTTAAAATAGAAAAGTTAATAGGATTAAAAAATTCTTTCAATCATTTTCAAAAATATCTTTTGTTATATCTAATATTTCATCTTTTCTTAATTTTGTCTGAGCATTATCAATAACAAAATGTCCATTTTGAAATTTTAGAACATCCCCTTCAGATATTTTACCCAAAATGTCGTCTTTTGGTATGTTTATGTTTTTCTTGCTTTTTAAATTTTCTAATACAGCGAAATTTTCCTCAAATCTATCTACAACATAGTAATTACCTCTATTTATGCACTTAGAAATAGAATTTAAAATATCCTTTACGTCAAAAAGTATTTTATTGTTGTTTTTATCTGAAATTTCTATATTCAACTTATCACCTCAAAACAAGTATAAATATTGTACTTAAAAATGTCAAGAAATATACAAAATATTACAAATAGTTACAATGAAATCATTTAGACAAGTTTTTTATTCTTAAAAATTCACTTACTGTAACAAATGTATATCCTTGATTTTGTAAAGTATCTACAATTTGTATTGCAGCTTCTACACTTGTATCAAAGCTATCATGCATTAGTATAATGTCGTTTCCTTTAAATTTTTTCATGACATAGTTATATGTTTTTTCTGTATTTTTGAATTTCCAATCAAGGGAGTCTACACTCCAAAGTACACTTGTTAGATTATGATCATTTAAAACTTTTTTTATACTTTTGTTTGTGGAACCATAGGGTACACGAATTATATTAGGAGTTATACCAGTTAAATCTTCAATTATACTTTTAGTTTTACTTACTTGCTTTAAAATTTCATCTTCACTAAGTTTAGTAAACAATTTATGTTCATAGCTATGTATTCCTATTTCATTTCCAGTATCGCTTTCGAATTTTAAAACATCAGGAAATCTTTCTATTTCACTGCCAAGTACGAAAAAAGTTGCAGGTATTTCTCTTTTTTTAAGTTCATCTACAAGTTTAGTTGTATGCTTACTTGGACCATCATCAAAGGTAATTGCTACCATTTTTTTATTGTTAAATTGTTCGACTAAAAACTCGTTTTTTTCTTTTATATTAATTTCTATATTTTCATTTAATTCTTCAGGAGTTGCAATTACATTTTTTTCAACATCTTTATTGTTATTAATTTTTTTATTTTTATTATACACTATTAGTACTAAGATTAATAATAAGAATATAATAATAAAATAGATTAATGTATGTCTTTTTAATAATAAAACTTTCATTGTTACACCTCTATGTAATAATATGAAATTTCAAAATGACCTATGCTAAATTTTAGAATTATACTTGAAAAATATATACTTTTGTAGTAATATATGACTATGTTTAAGAGAGGATGAGATTTTTTGAATAAAGATATAAAAGTAGTATTTATGGGGACACCTGATTTTGCTAAATGTTCCTTAGAAAAATTAGTTGAAAGTGGATATAACATTGTAGGAGTATTTACAAATCCAGATAAACCATCAGGAAGAGGTATGAAGTTAAAGCCATCTGATGTAAAGGTTTATGCAAATGAGAAAGGTATACCTGTATTTCAACCTGCAAAGTTAAGAAATAATCCTGAGGTTATAGAAATATTAAATAGATTACAACCAGATGTTATATGTGTTGTTGCATATGGCAAAATACTTCCAAAAGAAGTTTTAGAATTTCCAAAACTTGGGTGTATAAATGTACATGGTTCTTTACTTCCAAAATATAGAGGAGCAGCTCCAATGCAATGGGCTATAATAAATGGTGAGAAAAAAACAGGAATTACTACTATGTATATGGATGAAGGAATGGATACAGGGGATATGCTTTTAAAAGAAGAGGTAGAAATTACAGATGAAGATAATTTTGAAACAATGCATGATAAATTAAAACAAATAGGAGCAAATCTTTTAATAAAGACATTAGAAAAGATAGAAGATGGTTCAATAAAAAGGCAAAAACAATCTGATGATTTTTCTATTGCCCCTATGATAAAAAGAGAAACGACAAAGATAGATTTTAATAAAACAAGTAGAGAAATATTCAATTTTGTAAGAGGTCTTAGTCCATTTCCTGGAACATATATGGAAGATAAAAATTTAAATAAATATAAAGTATTTAATGTAAAAATTGTAAATAATGATATTAAAGAGGAAACTAAACCAGGTACTGTTATAAAAGTTAGCAAGAATGAATTATTTATTTCTACTAAAGATGGAGGAGTAAGTATACTTGAAATTCAACCCCCAAATTCTAAAAGAATGGATATTGTTTCATTTTTAAATGGAAATAAAATATGTGAAGGAGAAACATTTAATGTTTAAAAATATAAATCACCTGCGATAAAAGATATCGCGGGTGATTTGCTTTAGGTATAATCAAAATTAATTATAATTAATTTTAATTAAATTTGAATTGTTATCATAAATAAAGATATTATTTTTAGATATAATAATTTGATTAGTATTTGAAACTTCAATATTTTTTAATAAAATGTTTCCACAACCAGATATTATGGTACATTTATCGTTTATATCTTTTAAAATTACCATTTCAATCTTTTCATATAAGGTTGCTCCTTTGAACCATTCATTAAAAAGCAATTTGCAATCAGATTTTCTAATTACATTATACATGTTTTTCTCATTAGAAATTATAGCAATTTCATTGTTGGAGTAAAATATACTTTTTATGTTTATATCACTGTGCAATTCTTCAAGGGGCAATTTACCAATTGAAGGTATTTTAAATAGGTGATAAAAATTTATATCTTTTAAAATAACAACATCTGAACCATTGAATGGTTTGAAATCATAAAAAAATAGAGGCTTGCCATTTATCATTATAGGAAAAGATAGTTCAATATTTTCATCATCATATTTAGGTTTGTTTATAAGTGTGAATTTTCCATATAAAAAGTATAATAGCCAGTAATTTTCATCAAATTTATGAATTTTAATTTGCTTGTTTTTGTACAAAGAGCTAAAAACAAATTTACCTGTTTTTATATTTATTACATCATACTTTACTCCATCAAAAGCAAGGTAAAAATCATCCTCGATATGAGTATAATCATTTGTCCAGAGATCATTTTTTAAAGGCTTTATAGCCTTATTATAAATTCTTGCTGGACATATTAGTTCGTTTGAATCTAAGAAATAATTTCCAGAGTCAAAAAATATATCTGAATATTTAATTTTTACTCCTGTAATGATTTGGCCTGACTTCTTTGATATAAGGAAGCAATTTTTATCTTTATCATATCCTTTGTAATAGTCTGGGCTAAAGTCTGTTATTTCTGAAAACCATTTATCTTCAAACAAATAGTTACCATCATTTTTTTTAATTAGAGTGAGAAGTTCATCACTCCTTTGAACCCTAAATAGATTATCTGAAAAATTAAACCAACTTTTATACCATGTTCCTTTTTTAAAAAATGCAAGATTATTTTTTCGTAATAATGTATAAAGTCCACTCATATTCTCAACTAAAATGAAATAATCATCGTAATTTTTATATGAATTAAACCAACAGTTTTCGTGTACAAATTCTAACGTGTCCTTTGTTACAAAAGAAAGCATGTTTTTTTTATTATATACGATAAAATATTTATCGTTATAATCCATGATTTTAGTTATTCCTTCTAAGTGCTTTTTAATCTTTTTCATGAGTAAGTCTCCTTTTTTGTAATTAATTTATTTTGTTCTATAATATAATTTCCGAGTATGAGTAATGTGGCAAACAGGGCAAAATTCATAAAAATCCTCCTTTTACATATTTATTTAAACCTTCATTTGCAAGTTTACCCCAAATTCAACTTATTGCTATTATATAATGCGAAGATATTTAAAGTCAAGTAAAAGATACATTTTGACATAAAAAACTTGCTATTTTTACATGTTTGTAGTAATATATATAAAAGAAAAGAGGATATGATGAAAAAGATAGATATAAACAATTTTACATTAGAAGAATTAGAGGAGTATGTTGTATCTTTGGGAGAGAAAAAATTTCATGCAAAGCAAATTTTTAAATGGATACACAAACTTAAAGTAATAGATTTTGATGAAATGACAGATATCTCAAAATCATTAAGAGAAAAATTAAAAGAAAATACATATATATTAACAATGAATGTTATTAAGTGCCAAATTTCACAAAAAGATGGGACAATGAAATTTTTAATAGGACTTAATGATGGATGTGCTATAGAATCTGTATTTATGAAATATAATCATGGAAATACATTATGTGTTTCTACCCAGGTTGGCTGTAAAATGGGATGTAAATTTTGTGCATCAACTAAAGAGGGTTTTGAAAGGAGTCTTAGAGCATCTGAGATTGAAGGACAAATTTTGACTGTAGAAAGATACACAAATGAAAAAATATCAAATGTTGTATATATGGGAATAGGGGAACCATTAGATAATTATGATAATACTGTAAAGTCAATTAGAATAATTAATAATCCCCAAGGTTTAAATATAGGAGCAAGACATATAAGTTTATCAACATGTGGTTTAGTACCAAATATATATAGACTTGCAGATGAAAATATACAATGTACACTTTCTATTTCACTTCATGCAACTACGGATGAAAAAAGGCGTGATATTATGCCTATAGCAAATAGGTATAGCATAGATGAGTTACTTAATGCTTGCAAAGATTATATCAAAAAAACTGGTAGAAGGATAAGTTTTGAATATGCTCTTATAAGTGGAAAAAATGATAGTTATGAAGATGCATTAGCACTTGCTAAACTTCTTCGTGGTATGATTGCTCATGTAAACCTTATACCTGTAAATGAAATTAAAGAAAAGGACTATAAAAAAGCAAAAGAAAAAAATGTTGAAAAATTTATGAATACATTAAATTCAATGGGAATAGTTACAACAGTAAGAAGAGAATTGGGTTCTGATATAGATGCTGCATGTGGCCAATTAAGAAAGAAATATATAGAAAATAGTAATAAATTATAATAACTATTGAAAAAAGTTTTTAAAAAATGATATAATATATTAAAATAGAGGTGAAGTATGGAGTTTGTTGCAAAAACTGATGTTGGTTTAAGAAGAAGTAATAATGAAGACAGTTACTTTGCAAAAAAATATAGTGATGAAATATCCTTATATGTAGTAGCTGATGGGCTTGGTGGATATGAAGGTGGAGAAATTGCAAGTAGACTTTTAACTATAAAAATGTCAAGATATTTTGAAGAACATTTAAATGATGATTTAAAAGATGAAAGTATTGTCTCTGATATTTTGTTAACTGCACTTGACAAAATAAATGGTGAAATATATAAGATGGAAAAATCTAGTCCTAAGTATAACGGTATGGGAACAACTATTGTTCTTGTTGCTGTTATTTATAATAAAGTATATTATTTATCTGTTGGAGATAGTAGATTATATTATATTAGTAATGATAGAAATTCTATAAAGCAAATAACAGAGGATGATACATATGTAAATACTCTGCTAAAAACAAATGCTATTGAACAAAAAGACGTTGAAAATCATCCTCAAAAACATGTTCTAACAAAAGCAATAGGTGTCTTTAAAGATATAAAAACAGAGCTTCATGCCTTAAATGAAACCTCAGGATATCTTCTGCTTTGTACAGATGGCTTAACAAATATGTTAGATAATGAAGCTATTTTGCAAGTGTTACAAATGAAAAAATTTGAAAACACTGCAGATGAATATATAAAAAAAGCCAACGAAAATGGTGGGGTTGATAATACAACCGTTGTAGTAATAAAACTATAAAGGAGAGAAAATTTTATATGGATATGATTGGTAAAATACTTGGTGGTAGATATGAAATTATAGAAAAAATTGGCGAAGGTGGAATGGCAGAAGTTTACAAAGCAAAATGCCATCTTTTAAACCGTTATGTTGCAGTTAAGATATTAAAACCTGAGTATGCTAAAGATGAAACTTTTGTTAAAAGATTTAGAAGAGAAGCGCAATCTGCTGCATCTCTTACACATGCAAATATTGTTTCTGTTTATGATGTAGGTGCTGAGGGAGATATAAATTACATTGTAATGGAATTACTTGAGTCTAAAACATTAAAGGATTATATTGAAGAACATGGTGCTATGCCCTCTGACTTAGTTTTAAAAATATCGGCTCAGATTGCTTCAGCACTAGAAACTGCTCATAAAGCGCATATTATTCATAGGGATATAAAGCCACAAAATATAGTTTTAAATAAAAATATGGTGGCTAAAGTTACAGATTTTGGTATAGCAAAAATTACAAATGTACCAAGTGCTACCATTACAAGTTTTGGTAGTACAATGGGTTCAGTACATTATTTTTCACCAGAGCATGCTAAAGGTGGATATACTGATGAAAAGTCTGACATATATTCTTTAGGTGTAGTAATGTATGAAATGGCTACAGGTAAGCTTCCTTTTGATGCGGATTCGCCAGTATCAGTTGCTCTAAAACAAATACAGGAAGATCCTGTACCTCCAATAGATGTAAACCCAAATGTAAGTCCTGCATTAAATCAAATAATTCTTAAAGCTTTACAAAAAAGTACTGCACTTAGATATCAAAATGCAACTGAGGTTATTTCAGATATTTCACAAGCACTATTAAGACCAAATTCTTTGATTTTAAGACCTGCTTCTTCTGTTGAAGCTGGTGCAACACAAGTTATTCCTATACTTGGAAATAATGAAGTACCAGAAGCTGTTCCAAATCTAAGGACAAGAGAACCAAGAAGAGCAAATGTAATATCAACTAGGGAAGCAATGAAAGAGGAATTACCTATAGAAGATTCAAAATCTGATGAAGAAATATCTGAAGAACCTAAGAAAAAAGATCCTAAAAAATCAAAGAAAAAGAAGATTATAATTATTTCAGTAATTGCTGCTGTTGTAGTGATAGGTGCAATAGTTGGAATATTAGTATATAACAATTCTAAAAAACAAGCTGAAGAAAATAAAGAAATTGAAGTGCCAAATTTAGTTGGTAGAGTTTATGATGAAGTTGTTGAGGAGTACTCTAAACAAGGTATAGAAATTATTAAAGATAAGGTAGAATATAGTTCAGAGCAACCAGAGGGATCAGTTATTTCTCAAACTCCTGAAAAAGGAACTAAAACAAAAGATAAGAAGATTAAAGTAGTTGTAAGTAAAGGCCAAAAAATGGTTGAAGTTCCCGATGTTACTGGTAAAGATATAAAGGTTGCAACATATGAATTAGAAGATACTCTTGGATTTAAAATTGAACGTGAGGATGTTGTAAGTGAAAAAGTAGCTTCTGGAATTATAATTTCACAGGATGCTAAAAAAGGTGAAACATTACCATATGGTTCAACTATAAAATTGCAAGTAAGTAAAGGTGATGGAAAGGAAACAGTTGTGGTACCTAATGTTTTAGGCAAAACAGAGTCTGATGCTAAAAGTGCTTTAGAGGCTTTAGGTCTTACTGTAAGTGTAAAATATTCCGAGGACAAAACTAAATCTAATGGTGTAGTAATTGCTCAAAGTTATCCTCAAAATCAAACTCTTAAACAAGGAACACTTGTTGAAATAACTGTTAATAAAATTTTACTTACAAAAACTGTAACACTTGATTTGTTAGAATTACAAGGAGGAACAGCAAGTTCGGCTGATACTATTAATGTAAAGGTAACAGCAAGTATAGATGGAGGAGCATATAACACAGTATATAACCAATCAGTTGATCCTAGTACAAAAACTGTATCTGTTGAAATTAACGGATATAGCAATGCGACTCTTAAGGTATATCTTAACTCAAAACAAGTAAAAGAATTTACTGTAAGTTTTAATTAAAAATATAAAGTACTCATATTAATATATTAAAATGTATGAGTACTTTTAAGTATATAAAAGAAAGATAGAGTGATAATTTGATAGCGAGAGTTAAAGAAATAGTTTTAAATGAATATATATTAGAGAATATTGAAGATAATAGTGAATTTAAAGCAAGTTTAAGGGGAAATATAAAAAGAAAAAATGGAATATTAGTTGGTGATTTAGTAGAAGTTGAAGTATCTTATGATAGGTATATGATTAAAAAAATATTACCAAGGAAAAATAGTCTTATTCGACCACCAGTTGCAAATATTGATAATCTTGTAGTAGTGGTTTCACTATCAACTCCAAGTCCGGATTTCTTCCTATTAGATAAACAAATAGTACTTGCAAAATTTAAAGATATTCTACCCATAATTGTTATAAACAAAATTGATTTAAATATATCAGATATTACAAATAAAGATTTATCGTATATAAAAAATGTATATGGAAATTTAGGATTTCAAATTATTGAAGTAAGTGCTAAAAATAATATTGGAATAGATGTATTAAAGGAAAAATTACATAATAAAATATCGGCATTTTCAGGTAATTCAGGTGTAGGAAAATCTAGTATTATAAACAAGATTTTTGGCACAAATTCTTTAACCTTTGAAGTGGCAAAAAAGACAAATAGGGGAAGGCATACTACAAAACATGTGAAAATATATAAAAATGAAGATATGTATGTTTTAGATACACCTGGTTTTTCAAGTTATGAACTATATGATATAGAATACAAAGAGCTAAAAAATTATTATCCTGATTTTTTAGAATGTAAATGTGATTATTTAGATTGTAGTCATGTGTTTGAAAATGAAAAAGTGTGTGGTGTAAAAAAGGCAATAAATGATGGCAGAATAGATAAAAATAGATATGACAGATATGTGGAATTGTTTAAAAAATTAAAAGATGAATATGATAGAAAATATAAATAGAGCGGGTGATAATATGAAGGATAATATATCTGTTTCAATACTTGATGTAAACAATAAAGAAAGATATATTGATAACTTAAAAAACATAAAAGAAAAGATTAATGACTTAAATATTAAAACTGGAGTATTTGATGTTTGTATACATTTTGATATAATGGACTCTAAATTTGTACCAAATACTGGCATAAATATTGAAAGTATTTGTTATGCAAAAAAATTAGGCTTTTATATTGATGTTCATTTAATGGTGGAGGAACCTGTTAAGGAAAAATATGTTGATAGAGCAATAGAACTTGGAGCAGACAATATAACTATTCATTATGAAATAAGTAATTTTGAAAAGAATTTAAATTATTTAATTGATAAGAAAAGAAAATTAAAGGAAAAAGAAAATAGAGATTTAAGTATTGGTGTTGCCTTAAAACCTAAAACAAAAGTTGATATCTTAAAAAAATATAAATCAAAAATAAATAAAATACTTCTAATGAGTGTTGAACCTGGATTTGGTGGTCAAAAATACATTAAATCAACTTATGATAAAATTATCTTTGCAAAAAACATTTTTCCAAAAATAGATGTACAAGTAGATGGAGGGTTAAATGAAGAAACAATACCAAAATCTATAAGAAATGGGGTAAATAGTATTGTTATAGGAAGTTATTTATCTAAAGAGAGTAATACGGATTTGCTTTTTGAAAAGTTTTTACTTGTAAATGTTATACATACTATTGAAAAATTACCAAGAAGAGCAAATATGAAATTAGACACAACCACCCTTCAAGTTGTTCCAGGTGGTTATGGTGAAAATGATATTTTACTTGGTATAAATGTACCTGATATAAGAAAATGTGCTCTTATGTGGTACAAATATATAAATTTAAATATTTTACTTTATTTTATAACTTCTAAATTTCATGACTATAGAAGATTTGCTATTTTTTGTCTGATTAATAAAATAAGTATTCTATATAAAAAAGTAATTAAAGATAAGAAAGATAAAAAGTCTTTAAAGGAATTGAAGGATATTTTTAACTTCTTTGAAGATAATATTGGATATATAAACAACTGGGATTTAACTGATGTATCAGGACCAAATATTTTAGCATATAATCTGTACACATTAAGTGAAAAACAAAGAAGAAAAAAAATATTTATGTATTTAAATAATAAAAATTTTTGGGTAAAAAGAATAGGTATTGTCTCACAGCTTAATTTTGTAAGAAATGGTTTGTTGGAACTTCCATTACAGGTTTGTAATTATGTGTTATATGATGAATTTCATTTGTATCAGAAGGCTACTGGATGGGTATTAAGAGAATTATATAAAAAGGAACCAAAAGTAATTGTAGAATATTTGTGTGATAAGAACCATGAAAAAAAATTACCTAGTATTTTGCTTTCATATGCATGTGAAAAGATGACAAAAAGTGAGAAAGATAGGATTAGAAACGAAATAGGAGAATAAAAATGATTGGAATAATTGGTGCAATGGAGATGGAATTAGATAGACTAATTTCTGATATGGACGTAGTAGAAAAAAAGAATGTTTCCTTTCTTGATTTTTATATAGGTAAGTTATATTCTAAAGATGTTATAATTGTAAAATCAAATGAAGGAAAAGTAAATTCTGCAGTTGCAACACAGATATTAATATCAAATTTTGATATACAATATGTGCTAAATGTTGGAGTGGCTGGAAGTATATCAGATAATTTAAATGTATTTGACGTGGCAATTTCAAATAATACTGTTGAATTTGATCAAGATGTAAGTGCTCTTGGATATGAGATAGGACATACTTTTGGAATAGATAAAGTAAGAGTTCCTGCAAGTGATAGATTATCAGTTAAAATACAAAGTGTATGTGATAAATTATCTATAAAATCGGAGATTGGTACAATTTTATCTTCAGATAAATTTATTGTTGACAAAAATGAAAAAGAAACATTAAAGAAGAAATTTGGTGGTATTGCTATTGATATGGAAAGTGCAAGTATAAATCACGTTGCTTATTTGAATAATAAAGAATTTGTTACATTAAGAGTTATATCGGATAGTGGCAATAACATTGAATATAGAAAGTTTGCAGAGGTTGCAACAGAAAATATTTCAAGAATATTAAAGGAATATTTAGAGGAGGAGAATATATGAAAAAAATAGCTATTATGACAGCAGGTGGAGATTGTGCAGGACTTAACGCTGCAATTAAATCAGTGGTTATGGCAGCATCTAAAAATAACATTGTTGTAGTTGGAATTATTGATGGATTTATTGGATTTGTAGAAAGAAAGTATATGGTACTTGATAATAAAATTGTTGAAAATATTGAAAGACAGGGAGGAACTATACTTGGTTCTTCAAATAAAGAATGCCCTTTTCATTATCCTAGCAAAGAGAAAAAAGATGAATATGAAGATAGAGTAGATGATTCAATAAAAGCTTTAAGAAAAATTGGTGTTGAAGCTATGATTATAATTGGTGGCGATGGTACCCTTGACTCTGCAAGAGTAATTGATGAGGCTGGTATGCCAACAATTGGAATTCCAAAAACGATTGACAATGATATGGTTGCTAGTAATCCAACTATAGGATTTGATACTGGTGTAGAAAATGCTGTTGAAGCAATCAGAAAATTAAAAACAACTGCAGCTTCACATAGAAGAGTAATGGTAGTAGAAATGATGGGAAGAACATCTGGTTACTTAACTTTATATAGCGGATTTGCTGCTGGAGCAGATATTATATTATTACCTGAGAGAGATTATGATTTAAATATTGTATGTAATAGAGTAAAAGAAATAATGAGTACAGATAAAAGATATGTTATTATTGCTGTATCTGAGGCATGTAAAGAAAAAGGCAAAAAAGAAACCATTTCTAAGGTTATAAAAGACAGTTTTGAACAAAAAAGATTTGGGGGAATTGCTGCTAAACTTTCAGCACAAATTGAAGAAATAACTGGATATGAATCGAGACCAATGGTTCTTGGGCATCTGCAAAGAGGAGGAGATCCTTGTGCATCAGATATAATACTTGGTTCAAGACTTGGAGACTATGCATTTAATCTTCTTTCAGATGGTAGACATGGATATATTGTAGGTGTAAATCAAAATGAAATTCAAAAAATGCCTTTTCCAAGGGAAAGAAAGCCAAGGCTTCTTGATCTTGAAAATGATGACATTTATAGAACTGCTAAAGATACAGGTATTTGTTTTGGAATATAATAGTAACAATAAAAATAAAACTTATGTTTGACAAAGAAAAAATTATATGATATAATTTTTTAAAATAAACGTAAGTTTGAAAGGAGTTTGTTATATGGGTACTACATTAAATGTACAAGAAAAAAGAGTTTTTGATTATTTAAAAGAACAAATAAGAGAAAAAGGTTATCCACCTTCAATTAGAGAAATATGTGCAGCACTTAATTTTAAGTCTACATCATCCGTTCATCAATATATTGCTAGACTTGCTGAAAAAGGGTATATTGATAAGGGAGATTTGAAAACAAGAGCAATTAAAATAGTTGGAGATGAACCAACAATATCTATTCCAATTGTTGGTAAAGTTGCAGCTGGTGAACCAATTTTAGCACAAGAAAATATTGAAGATTATTTTTCAATTGGAGAAAGTTTCTTTTCTCAGTCTGATTTAAAAAATGAGACTTTTGTATTAAAAGTTCAAGGCGAAAGTATGATAAATGCAGGAATAAATAATGGAGATTATATAATAGTTTCAAAAGAAAATACAGCTAGAAATGGCCAAATTGTTGTAGCTATGATAGATGGAAATGCAACAGTTAAAACTTTTTATAAAGAAAAAGATCATGTAAGACTTCAACCTGAAAATGATACTATGGAGCCAATAATTGTAAAAGATGTACAAATTGTTGGTAAAGTAGTAGGGTTATTTAGAAAAATATAACAAATTAACCACCTTTGACATAAAATATTATAGTCGGAGGTGGTTTTATGAAACTTGAAGGTATAAAAATTGGACTTGGTATAACAGGATCGTTTTGTAATTTTTCTGAGACAAAAAATGTTATATCTAATTTAATGACTGAAGGCGCAGATGTTTATCCGATTATTTCTTTTTCAACAAAAAATTTAGACACTAGATTTTACAAAAAAGATGAATACATAAAAATGTTAAAACAAGAATCAAAAAATAATATTATTGATACAATACAAAAAGCTGAACCCGTTGGCCCGAAGAATTTAGTTGATATAATTTTAGTATGTCCATGTACAGGAAATAGTTTAGCAAAACTTGCAAATGGTATTACCGATACGCCTGTGCTTATGGCAATAAAAGGACATATAAGGAACAACAAACCTGTAGTAATCGGAGTCTCAACTAATGATGGGCTTGGTGCAAGTCTTCAAAATATTGCAAAATTAATTAATACTAAAAATATGTATTTTGTACCATTTAGGCAGGATGATTATATATCAAAACCAAAGTCTTTAGTCTTAGACTATAATTATATAGTAGATACTGTATATGATGCATTACATTTTAAACAAATTCAACCCATACTGTCAAAGAAATAAGAAAATACTAGGAAAATTAATTCCTAGTATTTTTAGCTTAATTTACAAAAATATCATAAATTATTGCTTTTTTTAAGTTCTCGATTGTATTGATTTTTTCAGGTAAGATGTAGAGTTCTTTGTTTTGTAACTCTGTTGATATCCTACTATCATCAATAACACAAACCTCAAGCTTTTCACCTTTAATTGTTTGCTGGTATATTTGTAAAGAGTTTTTATTGTTTGAAATAACTTGGTTTACAAATATGTTTGTAGCTTTTGTTGGTTTATCTGAGCGTCTGAGCTTTCCGTTATAAAAAGAAAAATAATGTATATTTCTTTGGGGTGATTGAATCATTTTTTTTACTCCTTTAGCTTTAAAATTCTTGAGTAATAAATTTTTTATAAAAGAAAATTTTCATAAATTCTCTTTTAAATTCAACAGAATTTTGACTATACTCTTTTATCTTTTCTTGACTTAGAGAGAGATTTGTTTTTCTCAACCTGTTAAGATTTATGTTTTCTATGTCATTTTTTGAAAAAACGCACAAAGGATAATCATGAGAGTCGAGGACTAAAATATGATATATTTTTCCTTCTTTGTATCTAAACCTTAACGTAAATGTGGGAGGTAATTCTTTAGTTTTATTATTCCACTTGTACTGATCTGGATTTTGTTTGGCTTCCTGATGAAGCGCATGGGTGGCGGTGCGATGGGCGTCGGAAAGACGACAGCCAAGGTATATGTAGAGAAAACAACCGGTGTGACATTCAAAGATGTTGCGGGACAGGATGAGGCAAAAGAATCCCTGCAGGAAGTAGTTGATTTTCTGCACAATCCGAAAAAATACCGCGATATTGGAGCGAAGCTTCCGAAAGGAGCGCTTCTTGTGGGACCTCCAGGAACCGGTAAGACACTCCTTGCAAAGGCAGTGGCAGGAGAAGCAAATGTTCCGTTCTTTTCTCTGGCAGGTTCGGATTTCGTAGAGATGTTCGTAGGTGTCGGAGCTTCCCGAGTCAGAGACTTGTTCAAGGAAGCACAGAAGATGGCACCTTGTATTATATTTATCGATGAGATTGATGCAATCGGTAAAAGCCGTGATAGCCGATACGGCGGAGGCAATGATGAGCGTGAGCAGACATTGAACCAGTTGCTTGCAGAGATGGATGGTTTTGATGCATCCAAGGGAATCTTAATTCTTGCAGCAACGAACCGTCCGGAAGTGCTTGACAAAGCACTGCTTCGTCCGGGCCGTTTCGACCGACGGATTATTGTTGACAAGCCGGATTTAAAGGGACGTCTGGAAACCTTAAAAGTACATTCCAAGGATGTGCATATGGATGAGACCGTAGATCTGGATGCACTTGCACTTGCGACTGCAGGACTGGTCGGATCCGATCTTGCCAATATGATCAATGAGGCTGCAATCAATGCGGTTAAGAATGGAAGAAAATTTGTAAACCAGTCGGATCTGTTCGAAGCATTTGAACTTGTAGCAGTCGGTGGTAAAGAAAAGAAAGACCGTGTTATGAGCGACAAGGAAAGAAAGATTGTTTCCTATCACGAAGTTGGTCATGCGCTTGTATCTGCATTGCAGAAAAATACAGAGCCGGTACAGAAGATCACAATTGTGCCACGTACTATGGGCGCACTTGGTTACACACTGCAGACACCGGAAGAAGAAAAGTATCTTGAGACAAAAGATGAACTTCTTGCAAAGATTACAACATATATGGCAGGTCGTGCCGCAGAGGTACTTGTTTTCCAGTCTGTAACGAGCGGAGCCGCAAACGATATTGAGCAGGCAACCAAGATTGCCCGTGCCATGGTAACTATGTACGGTATGTCAGACAAGTTTGGAATGATGTGCCTTGCAACAGTTGAGAATCAGTATCTGGACGGACGTGCAGGCCTGATCTGTGGCGAGGACACTGCAGGCATGATTGACAAGGAAGTTCTTGATATTATCAATCACAGTTACGATGAAGCGATGCGTATGCTGACAGAGAATCGTGAGATTTTGGATCATATCAGTGAGTATCTTTATGAGAAAGAGACAATTACCGGTAAGGAGTTCATGAAGATCTTCAGAGAAATGAAGGGATTACCGGAGCCGGAAGAAACAGAAGGGCATAAGGGAAGTGGACTGAATCCGGCAGATAATGAAGTACCGGACACACAGCCAACTATTTCTCCGGTCAATAATGATGATATGTTCGAAGATTAACATAGATAAAAGCAGGGATGCAGGACATTCCTGCTTTTTCTGACGAGGGAAGAGGATGTTTGATTTTCAGGAAGAATTAAAAAAACTCCCGGATCAGCCGGGGGTCTATATTATGCACGACAGTACGGATGCAATTATTTATATCGGAAAAGCAGTCAGCCTGCGAAAACGTGTACGGCAGTATTTTCAGCCGAGTCATGATGAGGGAATCAAGAAAAAACAGATGGTAGAGCACATTGCCCGCTTTGAGTATATCATTACTGATTCGGAGCTGGAGGCGCTCGTGCTCGAATGTAATCTGATCAAAGAGCATACACCAAAGTATAATACGATGCTTCGTGATGATAAGACGTATCCGTATATTCGGGTGACGATGGGAGAAGATTTTCCACGTGTACTGTTTTCGCGCCAGCTCAAAAAAGACAAGTCCAGATATTTTGGACCATACACGAGTGCAGGTGCTGTCAAAGACACGATTGAGCTGATCAATAAGATTTATAAACTTCGTACCTGCAACCGGAAACTTCCAAGAGATATCGGATTGGATCGTGCCTGTCTCAATTATCATATTCACCAATGTGATGCGCCCTGTCAGGGATACATCGATAAAGAAACCTACGGCAGGCAGGTGGGCAAAGCACTGGAGTTCCTTAACGGAAACTATGCGCCGGTAATCAGGGAACTTGAAACAAAGATGCAGGATGCATCTGAAGCAATGGAATTTGAAAAGGCCATTGAGTACCGGGAACTTCTGACGAGTGTGAAGCAGATCGCACAGAAGCAGAAAATCACAAATACGGATGGTGAGGACAAGGATATCATTGCGATGGCTTCGGATGATACGGATGCAGTTGTACAGGTCTTTTTTATTCGAAGCGGAAAGATTATCGGAAGAGACCATTTTCATGTGCGTGTCGGTTCGGAAGAGAGCACAAGCGATATTCTTGTGAATTTTGTAAAGCAGTTTTATTCAGGAACGCCATTTATTCCAAGAGAAATTATGTTGCAGGAAAGCATCGAAGATATTCCGGTACTTGAAGAGTGGCTTACGAAAAAGCGCGGACATAAAGTGACGATCCGCATTCCACAGAAAGGAATGAAAGAGAAACTGGTAGAACTTGCTGCCAAAAATGCGGCATTGGTTCTTAACCAGGACAAAGAAAAAATCAAGAGAGAAGAAGGCCGTACGATCGGTGCGGTAAAAGAAATTGAACACTTGCTGGGAATGAAAGGTCTCAACCGTATGGAAGCTTACGATATTTCCAATATCAACGGTTTTGAGACCGTAGGTTCTATGATCGTATATGAAAAAGGAAAACCAAAGCGCAGCGATTACCGCAAGTTCAAGCTTCGCACGATCACAGGACCGGATGATTATGCATCCATGCATGAAGTCCTGACCCGGCGATTTTCCCACGGCATGCGGGAACAGCAGGAGTTAATAGAAAAAGAAATGCCACAGGAACTTGGAAGTTTTACGCGTTTTCCGGATATCATTATGATGGATGGTGGAAGAGGTCAGGTAAATATCTGTCTGCAGGTATTGCAGGAACTGGGGCTTTCGATTCCGGTGTGTGGTATGGTTAAAGATGATAATCACCGCACGCGTGGATTGTATTTTAATAATGTGGAAATCCCGATCGACCGGCATGGCGAAGGCTTCAAACTGATCACACGGATACAGGATGAGGCGCACCGGTTTGCGATTGAGTATCACCGTTCACTACGCTCTAAGGCGCAGGTGCATTCGATTTTAGACGATATAGAGGGCATTGGCCCGACGCGGCGCAAAGCACTTATGAAACAGTTTCAGTCTATCGAAAATATACGCAATGCAACTGTGGAAGAATTGGCGCAGGCACCAAGCATGAACCGGGCGGCAGCAGAGAAAGTATATGCTTTTTTGCATAACCCGCCGGCAGTGGAGAAATAATTGCTATATCAGGACCAAAGTGTTAGAATAAAATGATTAAAGGGTCAAATTACAAGAATGCGAAGCATGCAGTAATCTGATTAATCAAATCATAAAACATTAGGGGGAAAAGGCACATGAATGATTTCAGTGTAAGTGTAGCTAAGATTGCACAAATTCTTGATCTGAAAAATTTTACAGACAATATAGATTTGAAAAAAATCAAGATCACATCAAGTGATGTAAACCGTCCGGCCTTACAGCTGACCGGATACTTTGCTCATTTCGAGCAGTCACGAATCCAGATGATCGGTAATGTAGAATACGCATATATTCAGCAGATGAGTGATGAAGAAAAACGTATCCGATACAGTGCTTTTTTACAGTTTGAGATTCCGTGCGTTATTTTCTGCAGAGACCTGCAGCCGGATGCCATTTTTATTGAACAGGCAGAGAAAAATCATGTGCCGATTCTTGGAACAAGCCGGCCAACTTCCGAGTTTATGGCAGAATTGATCTACACACTGGCAGAAAAACTGGCGCCTAGTATTACCGTGCATGGTGTATT
>OLOX01000135.1_pt1 | contig 72251 bp, 55 predicted proteins | sample 1672091 | NCBI WGS metagenome assembly OLOX01 (sample SAMEA3136644, study PRJEB25190) | human gut metagenome | reverse complement strand
ATGAAGCCCCACTGGTTTGAATAACGGCTTAGATAGAAATAAAAATCTGTGTAGCGATCAAAATTCCCGTCGGCGGCCAGCATCTGCGAACCGTTGTAGAGCATGAAGTTATCCCCGGCGGGCGTATATTCCAGCAAATACCCCATCAGCAGGTGCGCGGCAAACAGACACGCGATGAACGTCGGCGCGATCACGCGCGCAAGACGCGCGGCTTTTTTATCCTCCAGGACGGAAACGGCGCGCCCGGCCAGACAAAACAGCAGAAGCGCCGCGGCATAAGCGGCCCATGTTCCCCAAACGGGGTAACCGAAAAGCGCGCGGGCGTAGGGGAGCAGCAGCGTGTTCGCCACGCCGACACCCGACGCAAAGACGAAACAGCCCATGCCTGTTTTCAACAGCTTTTCACGCACGCCGTTCACTCCTTCAAACGCAGCAGCTGATACTGACCGGCGGTATCCACGCGCTCATATTCCGTCTCAAAAATCTGTGCGACGCGCTCGTCGTAGGGCGGGCTGAACGTGCGGTTGTAAAAGAGCACCAGCCAGCGCGGTGGATCGGTTTCAAACGTATCGACGATTTCATCCATCACCGCCGGATCGGCTTGCGCCAGAATCTCCTGAAGGAAGTAGAAGCGCATGCAGGGCAGAGCCTTTGCCGCGACATACCACTTGGGCTCGACGCGGTAAGCCATGAAGCTGTCGCGCTCGTCCTCCGGCACCTGCGCCATCAGGGTCTGCGCGTCGGCGGCGAACTGTGCCAGTCCTTCGCGCTCGGAAAGGCGCGCCGCGTTGGCCGACACGCCGCTGATGCCCAGCCAGAGTGCGCTGACGGCGGCCAGCGTCAGTGCGGCGGCTTTTTGGGCGCGCGGCTGACGCAAAGCGCTGACAACGGCCATCGCGCCTACGGCGGCCAGCGGCGCGCCGAGCATCAGGTAATGGATGTAAAATTTGCGGGAAAGGAACGCGGCCAGCCCGCCGGCGGCCGCCGCCGCCAGCATCGCCAAAGCGAGCAGAGGCGCGCAGCGCTTTTTCCAGACGGCGAGCGCGCCCGCACAGGCAAACGCCGCGACAATCATCGCCATGTGGCCGTAAGACGTGGTAAACAGCGCGGCAAAACGGTCGCCCGTGCCGCTGTCGGCGTACATCATGTTGTGGATGATCGCGCCGTACCATGCGGCGGAAAGCGCGCCCTTGGCGGCCAGCCAGATCAGGATGGGCAGGAACACGGCCAGCAGACCCAGCGTGAAACCCGCCGCGCACTGACCCAGTTGGGCAAACCGTTGTGTGATCGCCAGCCCGGCCGCCAGCACGGCCACCAGCGCAAAGATGGGCAGAGCGTTGTTGGCGCGCAGCGAAAAGGCCGCCGCCGCGCATACGCCCATACCTGCCGCCGGAAGAAACAGCTTTTCGCCGATTTTTTCCACCATAGCAGCGTATTTTTCGCTGTCCGGGTCGGCATATTCTGCCAGCACTTCCTTTGTGGGATCGCCGCCCTCCAGCTCCAGGATCACACGACGAGTGATCAGTTCCATCTCTGAGGTGGAACGGGAAAAGTTCAGGTACTTACAACCAAACAGTAACGGCGGGCACGCCGGCCGGATATGCACTTCTTTTGCGCCGCTAGCGTACAAAAACTCCGTGGTTTCCCGCAGTTGGGTGCCGCGAACAATGGAGTCGTCAATCAGCAGCAGGCTCTTACCCTCAATCAAATCGTGCACCGGAATCAACTTCATCTTAGCGATCAGGTTGCGCTTGGTCTGGTTGGGTGGCATAAAGGAGCGAGGCCAGGTAGGCGTGTACTTAACAAACGGACGAGAAAACGGAATGCCGGAGGCGTTGGCATAGCCGATGGCGTGGGCAATGCCGGAGTCCGGCACACCAGCCACAATGTCCGGCTTGGCGTTGTCTCGGCCTGCCAGCAGCTCACCGCAGTGGTAACGCATTTTTTCCACGCTGATCCCTTGATAGGACGAGGACGGATAACCGTAATACACCCATAGGAAGGTGCAAATTTTCATTTTTTTGCCCGGTGCAACCAACTGCTGCACACCGTCCGGCGTTAGCACCACGATCTCGCCGGGGCCAAGTTCTCTGTCATCGGTATAGCCCAAGTTCAAATAGGCAAAGCTTTCAAAGCTGGCGCAGTAACCATCCGGCTTTTTGCCCAGCACAATGGGTGTGCGCCCCAGCTTATCCCGGGCAGCATACACCCCTTTGGGGGTCAAAAGCAGCATACTCATAGAGCCGTCGATCACATCTTGGGCGTAGCGAATACCCTCTACAAAATTTTCTTTTTGGTCGATCAGCGCTGCCACCAGTTCCGTGGGATTGATCTCGCCGTTGTGCATTTCAAAGAAATGGGCGTTGGTCCCGATAATCTCATCCACAATAGCGTCTGCATTATTGATCTTCCCTACCGTTGTAATGGCAAAGGTGCCGTGGTGGGAGCGCACCAGTATGGGCTGCGCTTCAAAATCGGAAATACAGCCGATGCCCATGGTGCCGTGCATCTCCTGAGACTCCTTGGTGAACTTCGTACGAAACGGCGCATTTTCAATATTATGTATGGCTTTGTCAAAACCGGTTTCCGGGTCATACACCGCCATTCCCGCCCGGCGCGTGCCCAGGTGGGAGTGGTAGTCCACCCCGAAAAACAAATCAAATACGCAATCTTCTTTGGATACTGCGGCAAAATATCCGCCCATTACTCCACATCCTCTCCTTGGAATGTGCTTATTATAACAGATGATTCGCAAAATACAAAGAAAAAATGCAATATTTTTACAAAATTAAGGCCAACGGTTATACCGATGGCCTTGTGGCGAAAAATTGCAGCCGATTTACAAACAGGCAGCCGTCTCCTACTGCCTTCGTTTATTTCGTTTTTGCCGATTTGACTGCGGACCATTTGGAGTAGACTTTTTTGCCTTTTTTGGCAATAAAAAAAGCCCGGTGCGCCTAGGCACACCGAGCCCCCGCAGTTAAACCACGGTCAGAGATACATCGTCCAGAATTACGCTGTCATCCGTGCCGCCGGTTGCTTCCAGATAGACTGTCACTGTGGTCACATTCTCCGGCACCACAGTACTGATTACCTGATAATAACCAAAATTCGGCGCCGTCTTAACCATATCCTGAGAACGCACCGACACATCAGCCGCATTTGATTCGCCGCCGGCTGTATCTGTAAAGATAATCCTGCCAGTCACTGCCGGTTGATCCCCTACCCCTTGGGCGTAAAAGGAAAGCCGGTAATAGCTGCCTGGGGCAGCTGCGAGCGTCTGGCGCATTTGCGCACCTGATGCCAGTTGCACCGCTGACAAACCGCTGTGCACCTGACCGGCGGCGGTGGCCTGCCCAGCCAAAGCCTCGTTGTTCATCGTCCAGCCGGTGGGGACAGTATTGGTGAACTGCTCCATAGTGCCATTGGTCACCAATTCGCCGGGCAGCACCGTTCCGGCTGCGCCGGTGGCACCCGTAGCGCCGGTAGGACCTGTTGCACCGGTAGGACCTGTTGCACCGGTAGCACCTATTGCACCCGCTGTACCGGCAGGGCCTGTTGCGCCGGTGGCACCCGTAGGTCCGGTAGGACCTGTTGCACCAGTAGGTCCTATTGCACCGGCAGGACCTGCAACACCTGTGGCGCCGGTAGCACCCGTGGCACCGGTAGGTCCTGTTGCGCCTGCAAAACCAGCAGCTCCGGTTGCACCGGTTGGACCTGTGGGCCCCATTTGGCCGTTACTACCCGGTGCGCCGGTGGGACCTGTGGGCCCCATTTGGCCGTTACTGCCGGCCGCACCGGTAGCGCCCGTAGGACCCATAGGACCGGTAGGGCCGATAGCGCCAACACCCGGACCTGTGGGGCCGGTGGGACCGGTAGGCCCTATTGGACCGGTAGGCCCAACAATGGTGGGACAGCAGGAACAGGCAGGCTTGCAGCAAGCGTCGCAGCAAGGTTGGTTTTTATAAATCGTTGTATTCATCGGGTTTGCTCCTTATCCTCTCCAATAGACGGCAGGTCGGCAGGGTGCTGCAGTGCGGCAAAATAGGCTGCGTTCTGCTGCACGGCGGCATCATCGGGTCGGTACGCTGCGGCTTGGGCATTGCAGCGGGCAGCCGCTGCATGATCCCCCATACGATCATAACAAACGCAAAGCCGCAGGTACGGCAAGTACCCGGTGTCATCCGTGTTTACAAAGCCGCTATGCAGGTCCTGTGGAAGTTCCAGCGCCCACTTGTACCAACAAATCGCCGCCGGATAATCCCCTTGTTCCAGTAACAGATCACCGCAACCGCATACCAGGTCCGCCCGAGGTGCTCCCAGGGCAAAGCTCCGGCACAATGCAGCAAACGCACCCTTCCGATCCCCTTGGACGTGCAGGGCTGCACTCAGAAACTTGCAGGCCTCCAACTGATCCGGCACCCAGCCGTCGCCGGGCGCCAAAAACGCCTGCAATTCCTGTACCGCACGGTTATACTGCCGATGGTAGTATAACTCCCGCCCGTAGTAGAATCGATCTCGGGGCGTAAACAACTCCCCTGCCGCCGCCATCTTTTCATAGATTCGTAGGTTTCGGGTGGTGTACGCTGTCTTGATTGATCGATGCGTCACGGCAATATTCACTGTAATTCTGGTGCCCGGGCACTGAATATATTCGTGTACCCGACCGAGCCAAACCGGTCTCGCCGCACGGCGCACCAACCGCTCTCGATCAAAGAAAAAAGTGGGATTGCCATGACTGTCAAAAGCGGTGTTGTAGCGCATCATCACCACATCTGCCGGGGATTGGTCCAGCCGATTTTTCAGACACAACAACGCATCCAGATCCTCCGGCAACAGCACATCGTCTGCGTCCAGCCACAGGATGTAATCCCCGGTGGCCTTGGCAAAGGATGCATTGCGTGCCGCTGCAAAATCATCTACCCAGGCAAAGTCAAAAATCCGATCGGTATAGGCAGCCGCCACCGCCTTGGTGCCGTCCATGCTGCCGGTGTCTACCACAATGATCTCATCCACCGCCGGTGCCACGCTCTCCAGGCACCGTCCCAGTACCGCTTCCTCGTCCCGTACGATCATACAAAGGCTGATACTCGCCACTGTCACCCCTCCTACGAACCTATCTCATTCTATGCAAAAGAGAAAAATCTGTGTTTTTGCATTTTTTGTAAAAATTCTCTTGACTTTCCCACATACGCTATGCTATACTACCAAAGCAAGATAGCTACGGGGCATTAGCGCAGTTGGGAGCGCGCCACACTGGCAGTGTGGAGGTCAGGGGTTCGAATCCCCTATGCTCCACCAAGTCCACTGTAATTTCGGTTACAGTGGTTTTTTTTATTTTCAGCGTACAAAAAGCAGCGGAACCACCAATCAATAGGAGAAAAACCATGCGCCAAAGGCCACTGAAACAAATTCGATTCATGAAAGCGCTTCCCGCCCTATTCTGCGCCGGTATTGCCGTACTGCTTCCCCTGCTCACCGGCTGCAATAAAGAAACGCCCACGGTTACCGAACCTACAACCACAGTTACCACCACAGAAAACACCGCACAAACATTTGCCCGCCAGCGGGTAGAGGACAGCATTCAGACTGCGCTGGAGCTGGTGAAGAAGAACCCTGTGGGCGGCTGGTTCTCCACGGTCAGCTACGAATACCAACAGGACAATGCCGCCTATGCCGAGCTAAACGGCGACCAACAGGCACTCTATGACGAAATGCTCCCAAAAGTGAAAGATCTGACCCCTTTTACATACACGGCCAAGGACCGAGGCTACGCTGTGCTGGACAATGTTTTGATGGCTGCATCAGCGCTGTGTCGGGATCACCCGGAATATGAGAATTATTTTGATATAGAAGAAGTCGTAGAGGGCGACCGCACCACGGCTCTGCGGGCCTGCTACTTTTTGCCCTACGACGCAACAGGCGCCGAAGCGAATACCAAGCAGATAAAAGAGGAAATACAGATCTTTGAAGAAGAATGCAATTTGATCGTCAGCGCAATTCCAAAGACCTTTAGCACCTACGACAAGTACCGCTACCTGGCAGCGGTGATCTCCTTGCGCACCACTTATGACAACGACTCCGCCGGCGGAAAACCCTCTGCCACAGCCTACGGCGCCATTGAGGGCGGATCGTCCATTTGTCAGGGCTATGCCAGCGGATTTGAATACCTTTGCCGCAAGGCAAATTTGTGGTGCACACAGGTCAGCGGCTTGTCCCAAGACACCGCCCACGCCTGGAACCTGGTAAAACTGGAAAGCGGCACCTACCACATAGATTTGACCTGGGCCGATGCAGACGGCAACACGCCGCTGGACCCCGCCTGGCAAAGCTATTTTATGCTGACGCAAGAGGAAATCCTGCTGGATCACCAAATGGACGACGGCACGGTGGCCACCGGCAAAGATCAGCCCCAAACCGTCGGGCAATAAGCCAACCCTTGACAAAAGCAAAATACCTGACAAATGCGTAAAAACAGCGCACAAAGAACAAAACGGCACAGTCGTCGAGATGACCTCGTCGACTGTGCCACTTTAGTTTATGTATGTTTCTGTCGTATTTACAACACAAAGGAAGAAATCAGCGCGCAAATAGTGCGGATGTCTACCTTAGACTTAAAGTCAAACTGCAACCGATTGCCGTCATTAAACACCAGCACTAACTCGCTGTCAATGTCCAAAACGCCTGCTGTTTCCACGCCAAAATATTGTATTTTGGCATAAGGATAAGAGAAGTAAGACACTTTCTTACCGGTCAGTCCTTGCACATTGACCACAAAAATACGCTTATTTGTAAAAATCACCTGATCCCGAACCGTCTTAAAGCACTGCACCGGCTGCTCGCCGTTCACAAAGAAGCTGGCTACCTCCGAGCGCATATCCGTAACCGGGATCTCCTTTAAGTTCAGCAAATTAGAGTCACCTAATATGCCGGATGAAATGTTTGCCATAATTTTATTCTCCTATCTTTTTTATTTTATTATAGAAGTGATATACACCGTACCGGTGAAAACACTTTATAACCAATACGCACTGTTAATATTTTGCACTTTTCCCGCCATTACATTTTGAGCGCGGTATGTTCCAAAACGATAAGCATTTTCATCGTCAAGCACTTAATACAAACACAGATCAAAGCCAATACTGTTGGCGATAATGAAAAACTAACTTGTTCAGACATAAAATTTTCTCCAGTTTTTTAATGTTATCACTCTTTCACCGTCAAGGCACTGAATGCGTCGCGAACGGTGCGCACCGGCACAATATCCAATTCTTTTTTAAGGTCCCTGGACAGGGATTTGTAATTATGGAATGGGATCACACAGCGCTGGAAACCCAGGCGACCGGCCTCCTGCACGCGCTGTTCGCAATGGCTAACAGCGCGAATCTCGCCTGCCAAGCCGATCTCGCCAAAGGCCAGCACCTTGTCGCCGATCACCGCGTCCTTCAGCGAGGACACCAGCGCCATTGCCACAGACAGATCCGCCGCCGGCTCGTCCAACCGCAGACCGCTGACCACATTGATATAAGCATCCATGGTGTTGAAGAAAAAGCCCGCCCGCTTTTCCAATACCGCAATGAGCATTGCCATACGGTTAAAATCAAAGCCGGTGCTCATACGCCGGGGCGTGCCGAAGCCGGTTGCTGTTACCAATCCCTGCACCTCCGCCAAAATGGGGCGAGAGCCTTCCATGACACAGGCCACACAGGTGCCGCTGGCGTTCTTCGGACGACCGGAGAGCATCATCAACGAGGGATTTTCCACTTCCAAAAGCCCCTCTTGGGTCATCTCAAACACACCGATCTCATTGGTAGAGCCGAAGCGGTTCTTCACCCCTCGGAGAATACGGTAAGAGTAGTTCCGCTCGCCCTCAAAGTACAGCACCGTATCCACAATATGCTCCAGCACCTTAGGTCCGGCAATGGCGCCGTCCTTGTTCACATGGCCCACTACAAAAATAGGGATACCGTAGGTTTTGGCTGTGTGCATAAAAATATTGGTGCACTCCCGCACCTGGGTCACGGATCCGGCAGAAGAAGTCACCTGGTCGTACACCATGGTTTGAATGGAGTCAATGATCACAATATCCGGCTTTTCGCTGCGAATGGTCTCGGCAATACTGCCCACATCCGTCTCTGCCAAAATGTATAGACTGTCCGTAGTCACACCCAGCCGATTGGCACGCAGTTTGATCTGATTGGCAGACTCCTCGCCACTCACATAGAGAATGGTATGGTGCTGTCCCAAGTGCTGACAGGCTTGCAGCAAAATGGTGGATTTACCGATACCCGGATCGCCACCTAAGAGCACCAGGCTGCCCTCTACGATACCGCCGCCCAGCACCCGGTCAAACTCATGAATACCGGTGGAAATACGCCGCTCCACGTCTTCTGTAATTTCCGACAAACGTTTTAACGGTCGCGAGGCATAACCGCCGCTGCTGCGCTTGGTGCCTGTGGATTTAACCGCAGGGGTCTCCTCATTCATGGTGTTCCACTCGCCACAGCCCGGGCACTTGCCGTACCACTTGCCGCTCTCATAGCCGCATTCGCTGCAAATATACATACTCCTCTGTTTTGCCATTACGGTAACTCCCCTGTTTTCATGGTGTCGCTAAGCCCTGCCAAAATGCAAAAGGCCACGCGGCGCCGATAAACATCCTGTTTTAACTGATTATTTTCTTTTACATTGCTCATAAAGCCGCACTCCACCATCACGGAGGGCACTTTGGCTTGATAAAGCAGATAATAGCTGTCGTCCGACGGCTTGTTCTCCCGACGATTACCCGGCTGCAAGTGCTGCTTGTCATAAGCTAAAATATGAGCAGCCAGTGCCTTGCTCAACGGATCGTTTACCGTGTACCAAATCTGCATCCCCCACTGGGAAGTATCGGCAAAATGGTTTTGATGAATAGAAACCAGCACTGCGTTATCCACGCTGTTAATATAGTCAAAACGGTTATACAAATCTGAGCGTTTTTTGTTGTCCCCGGCCTTGTAGACCAGGTAGTCCCCGGTGCGGGTCATAGAGGCGGGTATGCCGCTGATCACCGCAAAAGCATACAAATCCCGTGCAATGGCCAGGTTGATCTCTTTCTCTGCCGTGCCGTCCGCCGCCACCGTGCCTACATCCATGCCGCCGTGGCCCGGGTCGATGACCAAATTGTAGCGCGCCTTGGGGTACTGCACCGCCGAGGGCACAGACTGCCGCAACAGCACTTGCAGAGACAGGCAGGTCACAAACACAAACGCCACGCACAGCGCAGCGGGAAAAACACGCTTCACAAAAATCACCCGTACATACTATGCGGGTGCGCCCTTGCTTATTATTATAACCGCCCGGCGTGCCCGGCGCAAGTACCGGTTGCATTTTAAGACGGACTGGGTTATAATTTGGACAGAAAGGCGTGATTTTATGAAAATTGTAAATTTAGACGGCTATACCACCAACCCCGGCGACCAAAGCTGGGACTGGATGGGCAACTATGGCGACTATAAGGTCTATGACCGTACAACGGCTGACCAAGTGGTAGAACGCGCCAAAGGTGCAAATTTGCTGATTATCAACAAAACTGTCCTTGACCGTGCAACGCTGGAAACATTGCGCCCGGAGCTGGAATACATCGGGCTGCAATCCACCGGCTACAATGTGGTAGACTGTGCGGCAGCCAAGGAACTGGGTATTACCGTGTGCAACATTCCCGCTTACTCCACCAATGCGGTGGCGCAGCTGGTGTTTGCTTTTATCCTGTCCTTTACCAACCAGGTTGCAGTGCATACACAGGCGGTAGAAAACGGTGAATGGTGCCGTTGCCCGGACTTTTGTTTTTGGAAAACACCGCTGATGGAATTAGACGGCAAAACCTTGGGCATCTTTGGGTTTGGCGCAATCGGCCACAGAGTGGCGCAGATTGCAGAAACATTCGGCATGCAAGTGCTGGTGTGCACCCCGCACGAAAAGCCCCTGGAGGGGCTGCACAGCACCCGATTTGCAGATGCGGATACGGTGCTGGCAAACAGCGACATCATCACTTGCCACTGTCCCCTGACACCGAACACACAGGGTATGATGAACGCGGCGGCCTTTGACAAGATGAAAGACGGCGCGATCTTTATCAACACCAGCCGCGGACCGGTGGTAGACGAGCAAGCGCTGGCAAACGCCCTAAACAGCGGCAAGCTGGCAGGCGCCGGGCTGGATGTGCTCTCTACCGAGCCGCCGGCAACAGACAATCCCCTGCTGCACGCAAAAAATTGCCGCATTACACCACATATCGCCTGGGCGGCCTATGAGACCCGTGCCAGACTGCTTGGCATTCTGCAAGCGAATATTGCCGCATACTTAGACGGCAAACCGCAGAACGTGGTGAACGGCTAAACCCGGTATTGAACAAAAAACAACACCCTCGACCATTTGGTCGAGGGTGTTTTCTATGTTTAGATTAGAACTCTGTGTCGGGATTTTCCTTATCCGGGTCCGTGGTGCTCTGGCTCAGTGCTGTTTGGGCGGTGAACCACTCTACATCTAAAGTCGGAGTATCGTATGCTTTCATTCTATTGTCCTCCTTCTTTAGTTCACTGCGGAAACAGCGCCGTTTACGCACTGATAAATATCACCATAAACCACAAAGGGTACCTGGGTGTTCATACGAGAAGTACGGTAGCTCACATACATACGCATATAATGGCTGCCCGTATCGCTGCCCTTCTTGGTCATGGTAAAGGTGCCGGAATTGGGACTGCCCGTCCAGTTGGCAACATTGCGGGACACAACCGTTGTCGCACCGTCGCCGCCCTTCACAAGGGTGTCCTTTCCGTTCTTAGTGGCGGAGTAAATCACACCCACCTCCAAGACGGTCACATCCGCACCGGCAGAATAATCACAGGACATGGTAAACTTCTCGTCTGCAAAGAAGCCTACGCCATTCAAAGCCGGCGTGCCGCTCTCTGCCTGCTCCTGCAAATTTTTGGGCAGATCATTTAAGCTGGCGTATGCCGTGTAAGTGGTATCCGTATTGGCGCTGAACAGGGTAACTTTCTGCTCGTAGGAAGCCAAAGTCTCCACACCGTTTACGGTACGGGTCCAGTACGCTGCGTTGTCAGAGGTCAGCTCTAAGGGTTTGTTGATGCCGGGTGCGGTGTACTGGGTAGCGCCGTTGATCAAGGCGTTGGCAGCCGTGCCGGTGTTGCTGACGGTGTAGTTCACATCCACACCGGTGGGTGTACCTTTCTGCACAATCTGCGCAACCTGACCCGCCGGAATCTGATGGGTGCCTTCGCTCCAAGTCCAACCGGTAAATTTGTACTTGGGGGAATCCTTGGCGGTAATCACTGTATCGCCTACCTTTACGGTGTTGCCTTCTACGGTAACGCTGGTAGCGCCCACAAACGCGCCCAAAATCGTGCCAAAGTAGTCGGCAACAATCACATTGGGTCTGGTGGCAGTGGTCACCGTAATGGTGGTATCCTGCTGCACCAGCAGCGACAACTGATAATTGCACTTGGCAAGGTCAATCTTTGTATCGCCGTTTGCCGTATGCACAACGCAAACGGTATCCTGAGACTTGTAAGCAAAGAAATCCAAATGGGCAATGGTGCCGTAGTGATACTGCGTCTTACCCTCTCTCGTTTCAAAGGCATTGCCGTTGACGCTGCAGGCAACGGTGAAGATGCGGCCGCTCTCGGAGGACTCACCTACATTCATATTACTCAGCAAATCCGCAGTAAAGCCGTCTACCGTAATCTGCTGCGCAGCAGGCACATTCACATAATCCTTGCCATTGTAGGCTTTATAAATGGTTCTGTCGCCGTTGGTTACCGTATTGGTAATGGCGGTACCGCCGTCCGGGAACGCGGTGCGGTCGATGGTGGCGCTGATGCTGCGGGCCGATTCATAGGCGCTGGCGTCTGCGGCAACCACAAGGCCGGAGTTTTTCAGCTGGGTTGCGGTTTCGTCAATTTGGGTTTGGGTGGTCTTTTCCGCAGAATCGGGACCTACGGTAAAGCCTGCCACATTGTTTCTGCCCTTTTCCGGATACTTTGCCAGCAGATCCGCACCGGCTTTATAGGCGTTCTCGAAGTTCTGCCAGCTGTCCACCGTGTACTTATTCTGGTCTGTATCGGTTACATTGCCGGCAAAGCCCTTGTCATAAGCCGCCTTGTTCTGCTCTACCACCTTTTCCAGTTCCGTAAAGTCTGCACGCTTGGTCAGGCCCGTATAAGTAGAATCCAAAACCGTGCCCACATCCTGGGTGGTCTCGTCCGTGGTCAGCAGGGTGTAATTGTTCAGGTATGCCTCTGTGTTCAGCAGCGCAGTGGTGTACTTGTCCCAAGTCTCCTTGGTGTAGTCCGTGGACACACGCACCTTGCTCACCGCTTCATTATACGGCGTACGCTCGTTGCTCTTGTTGCAGACCTTGACCTGGAAATTCAGACCAAGATTTAACCAGTTGGTTACATTCTTAGTTCCTGCAGACTTGAATGTTGTATTCAAGTGCGCTTGAAGTTCCGCAACGCCTGACATCGTTGCAGTATTATTTGCAGCAACGCTTGTTGTACCGGTAATTGTCTCATACTGTTTTGCCGCAACACCAAGAGAATAGGAATCAAAATAAACTCTATCCGCAGTAAATCCGTCGCCTGTAAAATAATTCAATTTGTCGTTAGAAGGAAAGTCGATAGCAGCACCATCCGCATTGCCGCCCGAAACTGAAATTGGAGTAATACCCAACTTCAAAGAGAAACGCGTACCATCGGAATTATTTCGCGTAATACCCATGTTGGTATCCGAACTCATATCATAATAATAATAGGCAGAAACAGTTGAACTATCTTTAACTTCTAATAAGTTACTTTGACTTCCTGTTGAACCGCCGGAATTGTTGTTGTCACCTAATCCAGCCAACTTGTCTCCTGCGGAAGAACTCAACAAATTGCCGATAGAAGTTGTATCTTTTTTATAAACAAGAGAATTGGCATCCTCAACATTGTATGCATTACAAATCTGATGCGTTCCGGTATAAGTTTTTCTGTCCGTGTTACCGTAAGAGTTTTCAGCAACATAAATCAGTGGTAACATATTAACATGATTGCCCCAGTTGCCCCACATTTGTTGCGTGCCGATTGTGTGTCCAGCCACCGGGTTTGAAGCCACATACAGTTTATCCGTCTGGGTCCAAATATTGCCGTCCGTATCCGTCAGATTGGTCTCAATGGTGACCGTTTCGCCTTTGTTATAATTTGCATACTCGGCAGTATCTGCAATATGTAAAGTACCGCTGAGCTTACCGTCCGCATACTTAATATCCGCAGCGGAATCCTCCACGCACTTTATGCCGGTAATGGTATAACGACTGTCGTTAACCGTATAATGGGTCTCTTTTTCGCCGGCCTGGGAACCGTCGGAAATCAAAGAACCGCAATACATATACGGCTGCCCCTTACCGGAAGCGTCACCGTGGGTATAAATCACAGGGTCATACTTAACCACACCGGTCACAGCCAAGTCGCCGTCCACAACCGTAATATTATAAGTATTCAGCCCTGCCTGTACCACAGCGTTGCCTACTGCGTTGGCGGTAACGGTAACATTGTAACCGTCAATGGTGCTGCCGCCGTTTGCCTTTAAGCAATGGGCATACATATTCGTTGTAGAAGTAGAGGGATTCAGCAGGAAATAGCCGTCCGTACCGTGATAGACAATCAAATATTCCTCGCCGTCATCCACGGTATTCACCTGAATGTAGCCGGGCAGCTCCGTGCTGCCGGTCTCGCCGGTGCGGATTCTGCGATACAGCTGGAAGGTGGTGGCTTTCAGCACTTCTTCCTCTGTTTTGGTATCCTTATCTTTACCCTCAAAATCCCAACGCTCAAAGTGGTTCACCACATTGCCCTTGGAATCTTTTTCCATAAAATACAGGCCGTAATGGCCGTCCTGCAACAGCTGGAAGCCGCCGTCTACTGCGCGCAATGTGACATTGGCAGGCGTAGACGCACCGGGATAGCCGGCCTTACCGTTTGTACCCACACTTAAGTACATACCTGCGTGGGCAATGGTGTACTCTGTACCGGTAGAGGTAAAGGTGTACAAAGCGCGCTTTACAGAAACGGAATCGCCGCTGTAATTGGCATCCGTTGCCTTATTGGCAGTGGCACCGGGTACTTCCTTCCCAGCAGACAAAGACACAATATCGCTTGCAGAGTTATTCACATTCTGCGCAGAGAAGGTTAAGGTCTTCTTCTGACCCACATTCATCTGAATATCCGCTGTGGTGGGAACATCCACATCCATACCGGTGAGGGATTGGATATCAAAAACTTTATAGGTAAAGTCACAGGCGTCCGTCTCGTACAAATCTGCCACGCTGCCGTCTTTCAGCACCGTCAAGCAGGAGTAGGCAAACATGGCGCCCTCTGCGGTAATGGTCTTTTTGGCATATTCGGTAGAAACAGTATTGTCGTCATTCAGCAGCAAGGTAAAGATGGCACCGGTTTTACGACCCTCTGTTGAGGAGGGAGAAGAAACCAAAATGGCACGCTTGCCGTCAATCAGATAGGGATACATAATGGCAGACAGCTGGCAGTTACCCCAAATGTCAATACCAGTATCTACCACATCGCCCCATCTGTACAGAGAGCCGGTCCAAGTGGCGTCGCAGTACATAATCTTTTTCTTACCGTTACGGTAGAAGCAGCGCACTACGCCGTTACCTAAATCTACAAGCTGCGCCTCACTGGACCAACCGCTGCCGCCAAAAGAGGATGTGTTGGTAAAGTTCGCCGTACGGCTCCAAGTCTTGCCATGGTCTTTACTGTAAATAAAGCTGGTTGCCTGAGAAGCGTCGCCGGAGCCCCAAGCATTGTCGCCGTAAACATAAACCGGCATACAAATGGTGCCGTCATCCGTGACAACGGCACGGCCGGGACCAGCGCCCAAGAACTTCTCGCCGCTCTTTCTGGCATTTACCAGAGAGGGCGCGCTCCAGGTTTTGCCGCCGTCCGTGGAAGTACGGAAAAACAGGTACTGGCACTTCTTGGCCTGGAACTCACAGTTAGAATACCAAACGCAGCCAACATAAGCGCCATCCTTAAACAGCTCAAACTCGCCGTTTACCTTATAGTGGCTGACGACCGTGCTGTCGCTGGTTCTATAAATGCTGGCATAGCCGTCTGCACCTACTGCGCCCACATAATAGTCATAGTCGCCGCCGTTACGAGCAAGCAGCAGACGACCCTGACTGTCCAAACCGGTGTCCTTAGAAGGCTGTGCGTTCGCAGAAGTGCCGTTAATGGCAACGCCGGAAGCAAAGAAGGTAGACAGCATATACAGGGTCTTGCCGTCAGTTGCAATATTGCTGTCGCAATAACTGGTAGACGCCTTATTAAACACATTGCCGTTATCGCCGTAATAGCCGGCCCATGTGTAAGACCAAGTGTCGCCGTTGTCCGTAGAACGCGCGGTGATCACATCGTTGCCGCCGCCGTCCATACCGCCGTCCCAACGAGCGTCAGCAGCTGCAACGACAGTACCGTCATCCAGGGTAACCATACTGGGAATACGGTACCAATGAGACGGATTATCGCTGACAAAGGGACGACCCTGAGTCGTACCGTCTGCCGGCTTACTTGCCTCGCTGCTGCCGGCTGCCATCGCGGTGGTCACCGGAAATGCGGTAAGCACCATGAGAATGGCCATCAGCACAGCTGTCCATTTTTTTGCCATAAAGATTCACGCTCCATTTTGCGCAGCGCCCTCGGCGCCGCAGGATATAAAAGCAGGAGAAATGGGCATAATTCACCCACTCCTCCTTTTTCCATTGGGTATTATATATTTTAATATATGGAATGTCAACCGATTTTTACAAAATACAAGCTTTTTTATTACGAATAGACATTTAACGAAACAGTGGTGATTAAAACAGGGTGCACCCTACCGGCCGCAAGAGAATTCTGTAATTCAAACATCATTTTAACCACAAAAAAAGCACCCAATCGGGTGCTTTTGTTGCTGCCTTTATGATTCCGCAAGATCCCATTCCGTCAACCGCTCGATGGACTGAATTTTGCCGTGAAACGGCTCCAAGCGGTTATAATTGCCGTTGACCCCTGCGGGGATCTTGGTGCGGTCCACATAGAACTCCACCACATCCTTATTTTTCTTGGCGTACTGGTGCTTTTTGTCCGTATGGCGGTTGGATTTGGTATCACACAAAATGATCTTAAAGGTTTTGCCGGTGTCCAGGGTGACCTTATATTTGGTGCCCTTGGTGGTGCCGTAAAAGGTGCCCAGGGCGGCGCAATAATATTCCCCTACCATACGAATACCGGTGGTCTCGTCGGTGGTGGTCTTGTAGGTGACGCCCCGGTAGGTGCCGGAATTCAACACCGCATAGGCAGGCGATGTTTTATCTGTTACCGCATCATAATAAGCGTAGGTTTTGCAGGCGCCGGAGACTTTCGGCAGCTTCAGGGTCTTGGTGGTTTTCACCGTCACCGGGTCGGAAAAGCGGCTTTTGGTCTTGGTTTCTCTGTTTTCCACCACGCCGCGAATCTTGTAAGAATACACGGTCTTGGGCGACACATCTATATCGGTAAAAGTGCGCTTTTTGCCGCTGATTTTGGCGATTTTTTTGTACTTGCCGTTCTTCTCCGCACGGTACAGTTCGTAGTAGGCAGGAGAATGCTTGGTACTCCATTTCAGGGTCACCTCTGTGGCGCCTGAAACAGACAGCTCCATTTTACTGGCAGAGGGTCGGGTATAAAAATCCGTCTCCCCCACGGTGCTCTCCTGGAGAACGTCGCTGCCGGGCACAGTGATCTTGAATTTATAGAACATGGCCGGGGTCAGGTCCGTCAATTCCACCGTATTTACCCGCACCTGCGTACGCAGGCTCCAGCTTTTGAGAATGTAATCATACTGGTACACATTGTAGATGGCAAAGGGAGTGCCGCTGTCCCAGGACAAGGTGGCATGCTTGCCGGTCAGGTCGGTGACCTTGATTTTGGCGCGTACCGCATTCGTCTGCTGCTCGGTATTCATAATGTTCACCGGCAAGGCAGGACCGGGCGCAATCTGGGTCTGCGCCGTAGCAGCGGCAACAGGCGAAGCCAGTGCCGGCGCGGTGCTGCCCAGGATCAGGCAAGCGCTAACGGCAGCCGCAGCTAATTTCTTTTTCTGAATAGAAATAAAAGTTCCCCCTTTGAGCGATTACTCAAACGCATAATATTATACGCCATTTGAAGAAAAAATGCAAGTTTAGCAAAATCGGAGAGTCACAACCACACCAAATTCGGCGACCCTAACAGCGGGAGCAAGCCCTCGCCCCATGAAAGAAAATAACGGCTCCCCTTGCACACAAGAGGAGCCGAAAAGCAGTGATATTATTTGCCAAAGAAGAATACAGAGGAAGCGATCAAATACTGACCGGCGTAGTAGGCAAAGTGGTTCAGGAACAGCCAAATGCCGCCGTCAAACCCGCGACCGAAATAGGTATTGCTGAGAATCGCGTCCGAAATGGTAAAGAGCGTTGCACCGATGGCCATTAGGATCATGGACTTTTCGCCGGTAGTAAAGGCGGCGAAAATAGCGGTAACATTGGTCATTACCAAAAAGCACACATAAAAGAATACAATGCGGCGATACTTGCCATAATGCACCCGCATAATGTTGGCGGTGGCGATCATCACTGCGCCAACGGCAATAGCAACTGCGGCGCTGATCAGGACCTTCCACCAATCCAGCTTGGTAAAATGGATCAAAGCCGCGGTATAAAACACATGACCGATCAGAAAGAAGATAAAGCCGCCTTTTAGGTAATTATTGGCGTCCTTTTTGTAAACCCCTTTCAAATCCAACAGAATGTCGCCCACAAGTCCCAAGGCACCGCCCATGATGATCAGCGAGCCATACTGGGCAGCATTGGTGTAATTCTCGATCACAGCAAACACCGCCGACAGCATAAAGAACAAACTGGACACGGATTTGAAAATCAGGTTTCGAACAGAGTTCCCCCCGGAGCGGACAAAGACGAAGGCCAGCGAAACGGCTACGCCGATGCCCATAGCAATGTAATAAGTCATTATGAATCCCCCTTATTGATTTGACAACTTACGCATTTGCTTGGCTTTCCTCCAGTATAGCACAATTAGGGGTAGGTCTGCAAGTAGCCAGGCCACAGGACCGGCAAAACAGACAGCTTTGAACCCAAACAGCGGTGTGAAAAGATACGAAACGGTGATTCTGCCTATTAACTCTCCGGCGCCTGCCACTGCATTTGCATAGGTACAACCCAGCCCTTGCAGGGTATTACGCAGCACAAACAGTACGCTTACCAAGCTGTAACACAGGGAGATGGCAAACAGGTATTCTTTTGCAGCGTACACAATTTGGCTGTTATAATCCGTCATAAACAGACCCACGATCTGCTCTCCGCCGAAAAAGAGTACCAGGGAGCAGAGAACAGACAACCCCAGATCCACCACAAACACCTTGCGCACGGTGGTGAGAATTCGCCGATACTGCCCGGCGCCGTAATTCTGGGCCACAAAGGTAGACGCAGCCACCGCCAGATTGCTCATAGGAATATTGGTAATACTTTCCGCCCGACCGGCGGCAGTAAACGCCGCCACCACATTGGCGCCAAAGCCGTTCACGGCGCTTTGCAAAATCATAGAACCGATACTGGTAATGGTAAACTGCAAGGACACCGGAATGCCCAGCGCCAGCTGGCGGCGGGTACGCTTAGCGGTAGGTACCAGCATACGCGCTTTCAGCTGCAAAACCGGTATGCCCCGGAACACATAAATCCCGGCAGACACAGCTGCCACGATTTGAGAGATCAAAGTTGCCCAAGCGGCGCCTGCCACGCCCCAACCGAAATGCGCCACAAAAAGCAGGTCCAGCACCAGATTAACAGCCACGCTGATTAGCAAAAACAACAGGGGCTTTTTGCTGTCCCCAACGCTGCGGGCAATACCGGTAAACACATTGTAAAGCAACTGTGCCGGCACACCCAGATACATAATTGCCGCGTACTGCACAGACAGGTCATAGATCTCTTTTGGGGTATGGATCCAACCCAGCATCGGGTGCAGAACCAGTAGCGCCAGCGCGGAAAACAGCACACCTGTAATTAGCGACAAACCGATACCGTTACCGGCCTGGCGATTGGTTTCCTCTTGATCCCCGGCACCAAAGCACTGCGCCACCGGTATGGTAAAGCCGGCGGTTAGTCCGAATGCAGCGCCGATGGCAAAACTGTTGATGGGCGCAATATTGCCCACGGCGGCCAGCGCGTTTGTAGACACATAGCGCCCAACAATAATATTATCCACCATATTATAGGTGTATTGCAAAAGGGAACTGAGCATAATCGGCAGCGAAAACAGAACGATCTGCTTCATCGGTCTGCCGTGTATAAAATCAGTGGTCATCTTCTACCTCAAAAAATTGGCGATATGCCGTAGGCAGCGCATAGTCCCGCCGCACTTCCTCCAGCGGCACCCAGGTGTAACGCCCGGCGGCCTCCCGCACGGTCATATAATAGCAGCGCATATCCCAGTGAATATGCGTGAAAACATGGTTTGCATGCACGATCTTTTGCAATTCCAGCGGCTCCAAACCAACATTTTGCAAGTAAGCAATGGCTGACCCTTCATTCAAAAAATCGTCTGTATCGGGCAACTGCCACAGACCGGACAGCAGCCCCTTATCGCCTCGTTTGGAAAGGGCCACTCTGTCCCCGCAGGTCAAAAAAAACACCGTACGGTTTTGGTGCCGCTTTGCCCGCTTAGGCAACTTTACCGGAAAATCCGTCTGGCTACCGGAAGTATTGGCGGCACATACATCGCCTAAGGGACAAAGCGAACACTTCGGCGATTTTGGCGTACAAACGCAGGCACCCAATTCCATCAGCGCTTGCGTGAAAGTGCCGCAAGCCCCTGCCGGGTACACCTGCTCCAGATCTGCTTTGATACGGGCTTTTGTGGTCTGCAAGTCAATGGGAGCCGCATTTTCCGTAAAACGGGTAATCACCCGCAGCACATTGCCGTCTACCGCCGCCACCGGGCAATCAAAGCAGATGGACGCCACCGCTCCGGCGGTATACGGCCCAATTCCCGGCAGCGCCAGCCAGCCGTCATAATCCGTAGGGACTTCACCGTGCAGGTCATTGACGATCACCCGGGCGCACTTTTGCAGATTACGGGCGCGATTATAATACCCAAGACCTTCCCACAGTTTTAGCAGCTTGTCTTCCTCCGCGGCAGCCAAATCCTCCACCGTAGGCAAAGCGGCAAGAAAGCGCAAATAATAGTTCCAAACCGCCTCTACCCGGGTTTGTTGCAGCATAATTTCCGACAGCCACACATGGTACGGCCGGCGGTCCTGCCGCCAAGGCAGCGGGCGGGCGTTCCGGGCAAACCAGGGCAGCAGCCGGGTAGGCAATATAGACAATGGGTTCTGCAAGCAGACACCCCCTTTTTGATCTTTGCAAGTAGTATAGCACACCCCCGACCTTACGGCAAGGCAAAAAAGCAACTTGTACCACTTGGAAATTACAGCCGTTTATGGTATAGTGGAAGCAGAAAGGCAGGTAACCGGGATGGCTAAGCGGATCGGCAGCGTAGATATACTCAAGGCACTGGGCATTTGCTCGGTGATCCTGTACCATACGGAGGCACTGCCAACCGTGGTGAACGGCTGGATCGGATCCTACTTTATGCCGCTGTTTTTCTTTGCCTCCGGGCTGACTTTCAGCGCCAAGCAGCCTAAATTCGGTGCTTTTCTAAAGAAGAAATGCGTCTATCTGCTTCTGCCCTATTTGCTGTATTTGGTGTGCTGCGCTGTAGTAGGCGTGGCCAAGCAAGTGATAAGAGGCGTTGCATTTCCGGTCAAATCGTTCTTGCTGGGCGCTGTCAGCGGACTGCCGAATATGAATGAATACACCGGCAGAGCTTGGTTTATCTACTGCTTTTTTGTAGCGGAGATACTGTTTTACTTCTTGCTGAAATGGACAAAAGGCAAGCGAACGCCGCTGTTTCTGGCTGCGCTGATTTGTCTGCTTGCCGGATATGCCTATGCGCACTTTTTCCGTGACTCCGCCGCGATGTTTTGGCGCTACACAGACGGCATGGTGGCTGTGTTCTTTATGGCCGTGGGGTATTTGCTGCGAGAAAGTGTGTTAAAATTAAAAGCACCCGGTTTACTATTCATCGTGCCATCCGTTGGTTTTGGGTTGCTTAATCTGCACATCAACGGCCACGGGCTGGTGATGGCATATTCTTACTATGGCGAGCTGGTGCCCATGGTGGTGAGTGCGCTTAGCGGCTGTCTATTCTTTGCGGCATTGTCAAACTGCCTGCAAAGCCGCTATTTGGAGTATTTGGGACAGAACACACTATTTATTTATCTATTTCACTTCTTCCTCTGGGCTTACCCCCTGCCCCGTTTGCTGGGCAAAGTGATGACCGTGGGCACCACGGCATACAATTGGCTCTACGCCTTGCTGCTCTTTGCGGAGGTGCTGGTAATCTTTAGCCTTTTGATTCCTGTTTATAATCGGATCATGCAGCCCTTGCAGCGCCGCCTGTTAGGCAAAAAGAATGAAAAATAGCGCAAATTCTCTATTGACACGCCCTGCCAATTCTGCTACACTATGAGTGTTGATATTCCTCAATAGCTCAGTTGGTAGAGCATGCGGCTGTTAACCGCAGGGTCGTTGGTTCGAGTCCAACTTGGGGAGCCAAAAGAACGGAGCACACAAAAGTGTGCTCCGTTCTTTTTGTTTTTTTGAATTGGACTCGAACCACGACAAGCTGCTCCAAATTTGCATTATTGCAAATTTGGGAGAAACAGTCCGGTGGACATGGCGGGCGGCAGATTGCCGCCCCTACGAGGGCATTTTTGTATCCGATCGACCGTAGGGGCGGATAGTATCCGCCCGCTCTATTCGTTGGCAATGTGGGGTGCGGTGCCCACACCGCACCGCAAAAACGCCCAACAACAATCCAGGCACCACTGTATAATAACCCCAAAATTTGCATACACTTCTATCGGTGATTGTATGAGGAACAAAACCGGGCTGCAATGGTGCGGATTTGCCTTTGTGAGCATTGTGGGCACCTTGTGGCACTTTATCTACCAATGGACCGGAGACAACCGCCTGGTGGCGCTGGTGTGCCCGGTAAATGAAAGCCCCTGGGAGCATCTCAAACTCTTATGGTTTCCCTTTCTCCTGTGGTGCCTAATCAACCTGCGCAGCACCCAGGGGCAATCGGGCGCTTGGGCGCGGCACTGTGTGGGCGCCATTGCCGGCATTGTAGTGATCACAGCCGTGTTCTTCACCTATAAAGGGATCATCGGCCGGGATGTTATGGCGCTGGATATTATTTCATTTATCCTGGGCGTAGGCAACGCTTTTTGGATAGACGCTGTACTGACACGCAACGGCAAACTGCAAGGAAAAAGCGCACAAACCGCAGGTATTTTCCTACTCCTGGCAGTCAGTGCGCTGTTTATGTTATTTACTTTTTACCCACCGAAAATCCCCTGGTTCTTAGACGAACAAAGCGGGATCTACGGCATTTAGCCCTCTGCCAGTCGGCGATAGATGGCAGGCAAGTTTTTGCCTACATCTTCCGGACAATGCGCGTCTGACCCGGCAGAGAACTGCACACCGCAAGCCTTGGCGACAGCCAAAAAATCCGGGTGCAGCCCAGGTCCCTTGGCGCCGTTCATCTCCAGCAGCATACCCTGTGCCTTTACCTTTTGGCACAGGGTTTTATACTGTTCATTTAAGTTGAAATCCGGTGCAAATCCGAAACAGCGGATCAGGTCCGGGTGGGCCAGAATATCAAAAAGTCCGCTGTCTGCCGCCTGGTTTTGCAATTCAAAATACCGGCGGTACAAGGCGTTTACATCCCTGCCCTGCCACTGGTTCTTCCGCTGGTTAAAGGTCCAGTTGTCGATCCAGTGGACGCTGCCCAGCAGCAGGTCAAAATAGCCATCCCGGGTTACCTGCTCGATCACATCCGCGTGTTGGGGAAAATAACAGATTTCCAGCCCCAGCTTGATCTTCACCGGGTAATTCTTTGCCCGCAGTCTATCGCCAAAGCGCTTGAATTCGTCCAAATGACGGGCGGTCTGCACTTTTTCGTCAAACCAATGTCGCTGATAATCGTTGTACGCCCGCGCCTGTGCAAAGGTGGGGTGGAACTCAAAAAAGCGCACCGAGTGCTCTAACATGCAGATCTCGCTAATTCCCTGCTTTTCCGCCCGACGGACAAACTGCTCCGCCCACTCTACGGTGTACGGACCCCGCTCCAGGTGAATGTGCCAGTCCCGCATCAAGCCTTGGCCTCTCCCTCTGCCAAATACACATTGGCCTCAAAGGGCATCAGCACATCCCGGTGGTCGTGGTAGTTGGAATACAAGCGTTCGAAAGCAACCGGGTCACAAGGACGATTTTGCCGCTTTCCGGTCAGATTCAGCTCCACAAAGAAAGTGTTGCCGTCCAAGGTGCGCTTGTAGCAAACCACATTCTTATCCTCCGGGCACAATTGGGTAAACTCGCCGTACACCAGCGCCGGATTGGCATGGCGCAGAGCAATCAGCCGCTTAAAGTCGTTGAGCACGCTGTCCGGCACCTTTGCCTCATCGGCAGCGTTCACGCGCACGGCATTCTTGTTGATTCCGATCCAAGGGGTGCCGTCGGTAAACCCGGCGCCCGGCTCTGCCGTCCACTGCATTGGGGTTCGGCCGTGGTCCCGAGAGCCGCCGTTAATGATCCGCAGCGCTTTCTCCGGCTTTTTGCCCTTGGCCACCAGCTTATTATAAAAATTGATGCTCTCCACATCCCGCACATCATCCATACTGTCAAAATGGGTGTTGGTCATACCCAGCTCCTGACCCTGATAAATAAAGGGGCTGCCTTTTAAGGTCATTTCCAGCACGGCGCACAGCTTGGCGATCTCCGGGGTGTATGTATCCGTTGGGTCCACTTTAGATGTCACCCGGGGATTGTCGTGATTTTCAAACAGCAGCGTAGGCCAGCAGTGATTGGTGTACTCCACCTGCCACTTGAGTATGGTCTTTACCGCCTTGCGCAGATCATACTGGTACTCGTCAAAGCGCATATGCCCCGCATTATCCAAGTGGTCAAAGTTAAACACCATAGACAGCTCCTGGCGGGTATCTGCCGTTGTCAGCTTGGCCGTCTCAATACCTAAACCGCCGCACTCGCCAACGGTCACATATTCCTTGTCGCCGCGACCAAAGCAGTTGCGGTTCATCTCGTGCAAATACGCGTGCAGGCAGGGACCGTAGAAGTAAAATTCCGCCCCGCAAAAGCCCAGCGTCTTGCCCACCACCGGGTCTCCGTCCGGCAAACTGGGCCACTTGGAGATAAAGTTGATCACATCCATACGGAAGCCGTCAATGCCCTTGTCCAGCCACCAGTTGATCATCTTATAAATATCGTGGCGTACCGCCGGATTCTCCCAATTCAGGTCCATCTGCTTTTTAGAAAAGGCGTGCATAGCCCAACTGTCCACCGCTTCATAATAATTCCAGGCAGAACCGGAGAACAGGCTCTCCCAGTTGTTAGGCGGGGTGTGACTGCCGTCGTCCCGGCGCCAAATATAATACTGATGGTACTTATTATGCCGGTCCTGCTTGGCGGCCTCAAACCAGGGGTGCTCGTCAGAAGTATGGTTCACCACTAAATCCATGATCAGCCGCATGCCCCGCTTATGGACCTCACTAAGCAGACGGTCAAAATCCGCCATGGTGCCAAAGTCGTCCATAATATCGTAGTAGTCGGAAATATCGTAGCCATTATCGTCATTGGGGCTTTTATACATGGGGCTGCACCAAATGCAGTCCACCCCCAGGTCCTTAAGATAATCCAACTTTTCGATAATGCCGTTAATGTCGCCGATACCGTCGCCGTTGGAATCCTTAAAAGAGCGCGGATAAATTTGGTAAAACACAGCCTCTTTCCACCACTGTGGCGTAATGGGGCTGTCGTCCGGCGCAATAATGGCGTTGCTCTCGCTGTTCAGCAGATCGCAGAACATCTGCACCGTGCTCTTTTTGATCACGCCGCCGGTAAGTGGGCTGAGTGCTTTCACTTTCAGTTTAGACAATGCGGAGCGCTCAAAATCTTCCGGCTTAAAGCCGAAGTTCAGCAGCACTTTTTCCAGCAAATCCCGACCCAGCGGATTTTGAATCACCTGGGCCAAACTGCTGTTTGGTGTAATGGTTTGCATAAGTCAGTTCCCCCTTATATTACTCGCAGCAGTGCCGGTACGGCAGGCACTCTGCAAAATGACTTAATTGTGGCCCCGCTTAAAGCGTTTTTTGCCCTCCTCACGGAAGGCGTCCAGCCCGCCGGAACGGTCATACAGACCGGCGGCCTCCAGACAAATATCCAGCGACAGATTGATACAAGCCTCACTGATATTATCCGGCGTGTCCAGCCGGGTGTGGTAGTATGTACGCGGGTCATGGTTCACCCCGCAAAAGCCGGCGGCCTCCAACCCGTAGCGGCTAAAGCCCTCAGCGTCAATGGCGCCGGGATATAAGTCGGTCTCTCGCATTTCAATGCCGCAGTTCTCCCCGGCCTCATAAATCAGCTCACCTACGGCATTGGAATTCTTTTGAGTACCGGTACAGCCGCTGGTGTAAATCTGCAACTGTTCAATCTCCCGCATGGTGTCCATGGCGATAAATACCGTTTCCACCTGCTGAAGTTCCCTCTTGTGCCGCTTGGCATAGGCCAGGGCTCCCCGCAGTCCTGCCTCTTCCGAGCCGGTGAGCAGCGCACACACCTCCGTGTGCTCAAATCGAATATCTTGCTCTGCCATCTCTCGCAGAACACCCATAGCGATAAAATCCGCACTTAAATTGTCGTTCGCACCGTCAACCACCACACGCCAGTTGATAAAAAAGAGAATGGCAACAAAAAACGGCACCAACACCAACTCCAGCACCCCCATCACCAGCCAAAAGGCCGAGGTGTAACCGCTGCCGAAAATGGCATTGCAAAGCCAAATCATGTTAAAAACGGTCACAAACAGAAGCCCGCCGATAGACCCTGCCATCACCAGCGCCAGACTCTTTAGCCCGCCGTGTAGAGAATAAGTCCACTCGTTGGCTGCGTCCGTATGTCCGCCAAAAATGATCCGCCGCCGGACTTCTCCGCTGGGCTTGCGCACCGCCATCACATTGCGGGAGGTTTTCTTTGGAAACAGCGGGTCAATACATTCGCGATACAGCAAAAACTCCCCCACCAAACAAATCACCGCCAAAACGGTAAGCAACAGCGCAATCACCGCCAGCGCAGCCCCGTGCACCGCGCCGCGAAAAGTGAGCCAGTAAAACAGAACGGAGAGCATAGCCACCACACCGGCCGCAGGAATCCAACCCATAAAGGCGTGGGGGTGCACATCAAAATTCTCTACCTGCACATCGTCCGCCCACTGCTCCAGCTCACCGGCCAGAAAAGACTGTGCTTTACGCTCACTATGGGTGCCGGGTGCCCGCTCCTTAAAATTGGCGCACACATAGCGAATACCGTCTACTATATAATTTCTCGTGCCGTCCGAGGCACCGGAAGTCAATCGCATACTTTGTTCCTCCAAGTCAGAACCTGTTTCTATTATACTACATAGGGTATCGAGATTCAACAAAAGCACCATATTTTCAAAAAATTGCAAAAAGTGCTTGACAAGTGCGTTCGTAGCGGTTATAATACAACTCGCAACACAGCCAATTGGCCCGGTAGTTCAGTTGGTTAGAACGCCAGCCTGTCACGCTGGAGGTCGACGGTTCGAACCCGTTCCGGGTCGCCAATATATGCTGATATGGCTCAGGTGGCAGAGCACGTCCTTGGTAAGGACGAGGTCACCGGTTCGAATCCGGTTATCAGCTCCAAAAAGCGCTCAACGCAAATGCGTTGAGCGTCTTTTTTTGCCCAAAACAAAAAAGGTGTGCGCAACTGCGCACACCTTTTTCTTTGTGCCTACTTGATGAAAGTCTTGTTACCCTTCTTCTCCCAAATACAAAGCCAGCCGGAGGGGCAATGCCCCCACAGATTGCCGGTGGACAACAAACGAATATCCGTCAGGGTAACGGCGGTGCCTTTCTTCAGATATGCGTCTGCTTTAGGATTAGACGCGGTAGCGTGGGCCTTGCCGTTCTCCGTCAATTTCCCCACGGTTTTTCGCCCACTGGCAGCGCCTGCGCCCTTGTAGATCCCCCGCACGGCTGTCAAATGATATGTGCCGGGTTTTACGGTGGGCGCCGTAGGCGCAGGCTTGCGGTAATGTATATCCTGTGTGGAATACGCCAGGCGCACATCGCGCTTTGGGGTAAACAACCACAGGGACAGCACATCGCCTTTCAAGTCAGCCGGGCGAACATACACCTCTCTGCCGTTTTTCACGCGCGTGTATTTGCGGCGAGCGGCAGTCAAGGTGAACTTGCCGTCATACCAATACGGGTCCAAAATAACTAAATTGCCGTTTTTGTCGATGCCTGCGGCCAGCACATAGTGCCCGCTGTTGGAAAAGAGCATTTTGCCTCCGCCGCTTACATTGATAATCGCCTTATAGCCCTGTTTCAGATGTGCCACCAGCCGGTCCATATCAGTGGTAATTGCGTAGTCCATGCCGTATTTTTCTTTCATATACCGGGCCACCACGGCCATATCCGTGCCTTCCGCCGCCCGGGCGCCCATACCCAGGCAGCGATGGGTCCACTGGCGGGTATTGAACACTCGAGTGGTGGAATTGCGCAGCGCCATTAAGGAAGCACACACCCCACAACCGCTGGTATAAACGCAGCCGGAGGTGCCGTACCGATAAGGATGGGTCTTGCTGGGGTACGGTATGCCCTTGCAGGCAGTGGTTGTCTGCCGGCAATAATAAAGTGCAGACATCAGTCACCCTCCTGTTCCAGGGTCTCCGCCACGCTCTCGTCCTCTGTGGCGCCCTCTTGCTGCAACACCCGCAGCACCTCATCTGCCTGGCGGGCGCAGCAGGTAAAGCTGTTATTCTTCCACCAAGCAGCCAAGGCGGCTGCCACCGTTACTAAAGCGGACAGACCGGTATAGATCTGTTCATCTGAGAACGGCAGCGGGTTTTTACCAAAGCTGGTCAGCACCAGATTCAGCAGAGCCACCGCCAGCATTACGGTACGCACAAGCGTACCGGCAGTCATATTCTTCACTTTCATTTCTATCACTCCGATCAAGTTCTTATTTTATCCTATGCACACCGGCAGAATTTGACAGAACCCTGCCGGAATGGTATGCTATGGAAAATCGATATTTTGGGGGATTTTATTCAATGCACAAGCTGCAACTGACCATGCTGCCCGGTGAATATTGGTACGGCGGCCACACCAACTACGGCTACCTAATGCCGGTCAACGCCAAGAAAGTGATGCTGGTAGACACCACGGTGGTGCGCTCCTACGGCCAGGCAAACACCCTCTTTGTCAGCAACAAGGGGCGGGTCATTTGGTCGGAGGCCGGGTTTAAGACCCGCTTCGTTTTCGGCCGCATCACCTGCACCGGACGCAAAGCCAAGATCGGCCTGTACCAGGCAGACGACCACACCCTGCGCGGCGCTTATCACTATGCGGTGGATCACTTTATGCCGCCGGACGGCACCTACCCGGACGAGTTAATGTTCCGCATTCCACAGTATTGCACCTGGATCCAGTTTGAGCACAACCAGACCCAGCAGGGCATTGTGGACTATGCCAAGTCTATTCTGGACTGCGGCATGCCTGCCGGTGAGCTGATCATTGACGACGGCTGGCAGCGTGCCTTTGGGGACTGGCGCTTTGACCCGGCAAAATTCGCAGACGCCAAAAAGATGACAGACGAACTGCACACCTTAGGCTTTAAGGTTATTTTGTGGATTGCGCCCTTTGTCAGCGATCAGGCAGCAGACTTTCAAAAGCTGAAGGACGAAAACCTGATGGTGCTGGACAAGAACGGACGACCGGCCAAGCGGAAATGGTGGAACGGCGCCGACTATCTGCTGGATTTCTCCAACCCGGCGGCCCAGGACTGGTTCTTTGCCTGCACCCGGTATTTGACCGATAAACTGGGCATTGACGGATTTAAGCAGGACGCCGGTGACGCCATGTATTACCGGGACGATGACCGCACCTACGGAGGCGTAGACGCCAACGGTCAAAGTAAGCTGTGGGCGTTGTCTGCCCGGCACTATCGTTTTAATGAACTACGGGCCTGCTTCCAATGCGGCGGCATGGGCGTTGCCCAGCGACTGGCAGATAAAAGCCACCGCTGGAATTTCCTGGGACTGGGCGCACTGCTGCCCAATGTGCTCATTCAGGGGCTGTCCGGTTATCCTTACAGCTGCCCGGATATGATCGGCGGCGGGCAAATCACTGACTTTCGCGGCCCGGCAGAAAAGTTGGATCACGAGTTGTTTGCCCGCTATTGCGAGGCCTCTGCGCTGATGCCCATGATGCAGTACAGCCTGAACATTTGGGATCTGGGCAATCCAGAGACCCGTCGCATTTGCCGAGAAATGAGCGCACTGCATGCCAAATACGGTGACTATATCATCGCCTGTGCCAAAGCGGCCAGCCAAACCGGTGCGCCCATGGTGCGGGCCATGGAATACGCCTATCCCCACTGCGGTTACGGCGGCATTACCGACCAATACCTGCTGGGCGACCGGATCTTAGTGGCGCCGGTACTGAAAAAGGGGCAACGCAGACGCAAGGTGCGCATACCCACCGGCAAATGGCGACTGGGCGACAAGATCTATTCCAACGAAACGGTCACCCTCCCCTGCCCGGTAGACACCCTGCTTTACTTTGAACGCATAGATTGAGCCGCCTCGGCGTGCTCCAGGTCCTCCACCCGATGGTTGAGGACCTTTATTTTTTCCTCCACCACCGGCAGCCGCTCTGCAAAGCGGTTGTGCTTGTCCACCTTGCTTTCCAGCAGCCGCAACCGATAGGTCGTCAGTTTGGACGACGCGAGCACGCCTCCAAAAGAGCCGGCAATGGTGCCTGCCAAGGAGATCAACGCCACCATCACTTCCTTTTGCATATTCACCCTCCTTTGCCTAAAATTACACACTCTAAGACAGTTTAACAGAATAGAGAAAATCTGTAATTTGTCAAGCCATTGGCCCCAAAAAGGGCCATATTTTTTTGATTATAGAGCACCTTGTCTATGAAATCGAATATACAATGTATATTTATTCTTATTTTTGCATATTTATGATATTTTTTCCGTCGTTCTATTGACATTGCTCTCTATGCGTGTATAATAAATAGAAGTTAAAAAAAGGACGGACTGTATAAAAATGACAAGAATATTCATTGACGGTAAAGCCGGCACCACCGGACTGAAGATTTTTTCCCGGTTCCAGAACCGACCGGAGCTGGAGCTGATTCAAATTGACGAGGACAAGCGGAAGGACCCGGCAGAGCGAGCCAAGTGCATAAACGATTCGGACATTACCTTTCTCTGTCTCCCGGACCCGGCAGCCATTGAAGCGGCGGCACTGGTTACCAACCCTAAGGTGAAGTTGATTGACACCTCCACTGCCCACCGCACTCTGCCGGACTGGGCCTACGGCTTTCCGGAGCTGGCGCCCGCCTTTCGAGAGAAGATCGCAAGCTCTAACCGTATTGCGGTGCCCGGCTGCTACGCCAGCGGGTTTAACGCTTTGGTCTATCCCCTGGTGTCCGGCGGCATTTTACCCGCCGACTATCCCATTGTTTGCTACGCCATGAGCGGTTACAGCGGCGCAGGGAACAAAGGCATTGCCCAATATGAAGCGGCGGATCGGGATCCTGAACTGGACAGTCCCCGGCAGTATGCACTGACCCAACAGCACAAGCACTTAAAAGAAATGGGCGCCATCAGCCGCTTGGCGCGCACGCCCATTTTTGCCCCCCATATTTGTGACTATCCCTGCGGGATGACCGTATCCGTGCCGCTGTTTGCCGACCTACTGAAAAAGCGCATGACCCCGGCAGATATGCAGGCGTTCTACGCAGAGCACTACGGCGACAGCCGAGTGGTCAAGGTACGCCCCCTGGGTTACAGCGAAAGTATGATCGGCGCCAACAATATGGCCGGTCGGGATGACATGGAAATTGAGATCAACGGCAACGACGAAAGGCTGCTGCTCACTGCTCGGTTCGATAACCTGGGCAAGGGCGCGTCCGGCGCTGCCATTCAGTGTATGAACATTGCCCTGGGGCTGGATGAAGTCACCGGGCTGACGATAGGAGAATAAAGTATGACCAAGATTGACGGCGGCATTTGTGCCGCAAAAGGGTTCAAAGCCAGCGGCACCTACTGTGGCATAAAAAAGCCGGCAGTAGAAAACCCGAACCCGGACTATGTACATAAAAACGATATTTGCCTGGTGGCCTGTGATGTGTTGTGCAACACCGCAGCGGTGTATACCCAAAACAAAGTGAAGGGTGCACCAATACTTGTAACCAAAGACCACTTGGCAAAAAGCGGTAACAAGGCCAAAGCCATCATTGCCAACTCCAAAAACGCCAACACCTGCAACGCAGACGGCGTAGAAAAAGCAGCCAAAATGTGCCAGCTGGTGGCAGATGAAATGGGTCTGCCTGCTGAACAGGTGCTGGTGGCTTCCACCGGTGTCATCGGCCAGGTGCTGCCCATTGAGCCGATTATCACTGCCGTGCCTACGCTGGTGAAAGAACTGGATTATGGTAAAAACGAAGAAGCGGCTACCGCCATTATGACCACCGATACAGTGAAGAAAGAGTATGCAGTAGAGTTTCAGCTGGACGGCAAAACCTGCCGCCTGGGCGGTATGGCAAAAGGCTCCGGTATGATCCACCCCAATATGGCCACTACCCTGAACTTTATCAGCACCGACTGCGCCATCAGCGCGGAAATGCTGCAACAGGCGCTAAGTGAGATCGTAAAAGTCACCTACAATTGCCTGTCCATTGACGGCGATACCTCCACCAACGATATGGTGGAAATCATGGCCTCCGGCCTGGCGGGCAACGGGGAAATCACCGCCCCCGGCCCGGCACTGGACACCTTTAAGGCTGCCCTTTATGATGTGATGGCCAACCTGACCCGCATGCTGGCCAAGGACGGCGAGGGCGCCAGCAAGCTGCTGGAATGCGTGTGCTCCGGCGCGCCCACCAAGGACACCGCCATTATCGTTGCCAAGGAAGTGATCGGCTCTACCCTGTTCAAATGCGCCATGTTTGGCGAGGATGCCAACTGGGGTCGGGTGCTGTGCGCCATCGGTTACGCCCCGGCGGAATTTGATATTGACAAGGTGGATGTGGCCTTAAAATCCACGGCCGGTACGGTCACCGTGTGCCAAAACGGCGCCGGTGTGGACTTCTCTGAGGAAGAGGCCGCCAAGGTACTGGCAGAGGACGAGATCTATATTTTAGTGGATCTGAACCAGGGGGACGAGAAAGCCACCGCCTGGGGCTGCGACCTGACCTACGACTATGTAAAAATCAACGGCGACTACCGAACCTGATTTGACTAAGAAATATAAGCGAACGGAGTGAGAGAATGGAAATTGCAAATCACCAAAAGGCGGAGATCCTGGCAAGAGCCTTGCCGTACATTCAGATGTACCGCAAGAAAGTCATTGTTGTAAAATACGGCGGCAACGCCATGATCAATGAAGAGCTGAAAGAAACCGTCATGAACGATCTGGTACTACTGTCCACCATCGGTATCCATATGGTGCTGGTGCACGGCGGCGGTCCGGAGATCAACAAGACCCTGGAGCGTATGCACATGGACTCCCAGTTTGTGGACGGTCTGCGGGTTACCGATAAAGAGACCGCAGAAGTGGTGCAAATGGTACTGGCCGGTAAGGTGAACAAAAGCCTGGTGTGCCAGATCGGCAACCTGGGCGGCCACGCCATCGGTCTGTGCGGGCTGGACGGCAATATGCTAAAGTGCAGACCGGTAGACGATGTCCATGGCTATGTGGGTGAGATCACAGAAATCAATATGGAAGTGGTGGAAGAAGCCATTTCCAAGAACTTTATCCCGGTGATCTCCACCATCGGCTACGATGAAGACGGCAACTGCTACAACATCAATGCAGACACGGTGGCTGCCGCAGTGGCCGGGGCTTTGCAGGCAGAGGCGCTGATCTCCATGACCGATGTGGTGGGTCTGTTGCGAGATAAGGACGACGAAAGCTCGCTGATACACAGAGTCTATATTAGCGACACCCCGGCGCTGATTGCCGATGGCATTATCGGAGGCGGCATGATCCCCAAGATCGACTCCATGACCGAAGCCCTGCGCCGCGGGGTCAAAAAAGCATTTATAATCGACGGCCGCGTGCCCCACTCCATCTTGATGGAGCTGCTTACCGATGAAGGTATGGGCACCATGTTCCGCAGCAGATAAAGAGGAAGACCCATGAACACAAAAGAACTGGATAATCAATATGTAGCCCACGCCTACGGGCGCTTTGATGTGGCGCTGACGAAAGGTCAAGGCTCTACCCTCTACGACGAGGACGGCAAAAGATACATCGACTTCGGATCCGGCATCGGGGTAACTGCCTTTGGCATCAACGATCCGGTCTGGACCAAAGCTGTGGAAGAACAGCTGCACCGGGTGCAGCACACCTCCAATCTCTACTACACCGCCCCCTGCGCCAAGCTGGCGCAGCTGCTGTGTGAAAAGAGCGGGATGAAAAAGGTGTTCTTTGGCAACTCCGGGGCAGAGGCCAACGAGGGTGCCATCAAATTTGCCCGCAAGTATAGCTTTGACAAATACGGCGCCGGGCGCAGCACCATCATTACCCTTGTAAACTCATTCCACGGCCGCACCATTACCACCCTGGCGGCCACTGGGCAAGACAGCTTTCACACGGTGTTTGACCCCTTTACACCCGGGTTCAAATACTGCCCGGCCAATGATATAGAGGCACTGCAAGCGGCAGCCACGGACGATGTGTGCGCTGTGCTGTTTGAATGCGTACAGGGCGAAGGCGGCGTGAACAACTTAAGTCCAACATTCGTAAGTGCCATTGCCAAGCTGGCAAAGGAAAAAGACATTTTGATCGCGGTAGATGAAGTGCAGACCGGCAACGGCCGCACCGGCACCTACTTTGCCTACCAGCAATACGGCATTACGCCGGACATTGTAACCACGGCTAAAGGCCTGGGCGGCGGACTTCCCATCGGCGCCGTGCTGTTTGGGGAAAAGCTGCAAGACACCATGACCCCTGGCTCCCACGGCTCTACCTTTGGCGGCAACCCGGTGGTGGCTGCCGGTGCCTGCTCCATTGTGGAGCGGATCGACGACGACTTCCTGCGCGAAGTACAGCGCAAGAGCGAGAAGATCCGCACGGCGCTGGCAAAAGTAAAAGGCGTCAAGAGCATCAGCGGTATGGGGCTGATGCTGGGGATCGAAACGGACAAACCCGCAGGAGAAGTGGCCAAGGCTTGCCTGGCAAACGGCCTGCTGATCTTAACGGCAAAAACAAAGCTTCGTCTGCTGCCGGCGCTGAACATCAGCGATGCGGAGCTGGACGAGGGACTGAAGATACTGAAAGGAGTGCTTGAAGCATGAAACATTTACTGAAACTGGCGGACCTGGACAAAGGCGATATTCTGGACATTCTCAACTTGGCAGACCAGCTGAAATATGAGAACCAGCATGGCATTGAACACCACCACTTAAAGGGAAAGACCCTGGGCATGATCTTTCAAAAAAGCTCTACCCGCACCCGGGTCAGCTTTGAGACCGGCATGTACCAGTTGGGCGGCCAGGCACTGTTCCTTTCCAACCGAGATTTGCAGATCGGCCGCGGCGAGCCGGTACAGGACACGGCTCGGGTACTCTCTCGCTATCTGGACGGCATTATGATCCGCACCTTTGCGCAAAAAGAGGTGGAGGACCTGGCAGAGTACGGCTCTATTCCCATCATTAACGGCCTGACCGATTACTGCCACCCCTGCCAGGTGCTGGCGGATCTGATGACCATTCGCGAGTATAAGAAGAGCTTTGACGGGCTGAAATTCTGCTTTATCGGTGACGGCAACAACATGGCAAACTCCCTAATCGTAGGCGCCATCTCCATGGGTATGGAGTGCGCCATCGCCTGCCCCAAGGACTACCAGCCGGACGCCCAGATCATGGCCTGGGCCAAGGAGAACGGCACCTTCACTTGCAGCGAGGATATTTTGGCCTGCGCCAAAGACGCAGATGTGGTCTACACGGATGTGTGGGCCTCTATGGGTCAGGAAGAAGAAAAAGCAGAGCGGGAAAAGATCTTTAAGAACTACCAGATCAACGACGAAGTAATGGCCGCCGCCAAGCCGGACGCTATGGTGCTCCACTGCCTGCCCGCACACCGAGAGGAAGAGATTACCGCCAAAGTGTTTGAAGCCCATGCCACCGAGATCTTTGACGAAGCAGAAAACCGCCTGCACGCCCAAAAGGCCGTGCTTGTGAAGCTGTTAGGTTAAACTATGAAAAAACAGAAAGTATATCTCTGTCTGGAGAACGGACAAACCTTTGAGGGCTATCGTTTCGGTGCCGGTGGCGAAATTCAGGGCGAACTGGTATTTACCACCGGTATGGGCGGTTATATCGAGACCCTGACGGACCCCAGCTATTACGGCCAGATTGTTCTGCAAACCTTTCCCCTCATTGGTAACTACGGCTTTATCCCGGAAGATATGGAGAGCCCCAAAAGCTATGTAAGCGCCTATATCGTGCGTGAGTATTGTGAGGCACCCTCCAACTTCCGCTGCCGGGAGACACTGGACGATTTCTTAAAATCCCAAGGCATTATCGGCGTCTACGGCGTAGATACCAGAGAGATCACAAAGACCATTCGGGAAAGCGGTGTAATGAACGCCGTGATCTGTGACGATCCCCGTGTGGTGGACTATAACAAAGTGCGGGACTATGCGGTCGCAGACGCAGTAAAAAGCGTGTCTGCTCTCAAGCCTCAACTGCTGTCTGCCAACGAGCACAAGCACAATGTGGTGCTGCTGGACTACGGCGCCAAGGCCAACATTGCAAGAGAACTGAACAAGCGAGGCTGCAATGTGGCGGTCATGCCCTACGACACCAAGGCGGAGGACATTTTAGCGCTGCATCCGGACGGCATTATGCTGTCTAACGGTCCCGGAGATCCGGCAGAGAACACCGCCGCCATTGCTCAGCTGAAAAAGCTCATCGGCAAGGCGCCTATTTTTGGCATTTGCCTGGGGCACCAACTGCTGGCACTGGCTATGGGCTGCAAGACGGAAAAGCTGAAATACGGTCACCGTGGCGTGAACCAGCCGGTAAAAGACCTGCAAACCGGGCGCACCTATATCTCCAGTCAAAACCACGGCTATGCGGTGGTAAACGATACCATTGAGGCCAGCGGCGGCACCCTACGCTGGGTGAACGCCAACGACGGCACCTGCGAAGGGATCGACTATCCTGCCCAGAACGCCTTTACGGTACAGTTCCATCCGGAGGCGTGCAGCGGGCCCCACGACACCCGCTTTTTGTTCGACCGATTTTTACAGATGATGGGAGGCGAGAGCCATGCCGCTGAATAAGAATATCCAAAAGGTACTGGTGATCGGCTCCGGCCCCATCGTTATCGGCCAGGCGGCAGAGTTTGACTATGCCGGCGCCCAGGCCTGCCGGGTGCTGAAAGACGCCGGACTGGAAGTGGTGTTGGTCAACTCCAACCCGGCCACCATTATGACGGACAAGGCGCTGGCGGACCATATTTATTTAGAGCCGCTGACGGAAGAGACCGTGAAGCGCATTATTGAAAAAGAGCACCCGGACTCCATCTTAGGCGGCCTGGGCGGCCAAACCGGCCTGACCATCAGTATGCAGCTGGCAAAGGACGGCTATTTGGACAAAATGGGCGTGACCCTGCTGGGCACAACTGCCCAGGCCATTGACAAAGCCGAGGATCGGCAGCTGTTTCGCGACACCATGATGAAGCTGGGTCAGCCTGTGGTCCCCAGCGACATTGCCACCACCCCGGAGCACGCACGGCAGATTGCCGCAGAGATTGGCTACCCGGTGATTATTCGTCCGGCCTTTACCCTTGGCGGTGCCGGCGGTGGCGTGGCTTATAACGAGCAGCAGCTAGATGTAATTGCCAAAAACGGTCTGATGCTCTCCCCCATTACCCAGGTGCTGGTGGAGCGGTACATTGCCGGTTGGAAAGAAATTGAATTTGAAGTGATGCGGGACAGCGCCGGCAATGTGATTGCCGTGTGCTCTATGGAAAACTTTGACCCGGTGGGCGTTCACACCGGTGACTCCATCGTCATTGCCCCGGCTGTAACCCTGGCGGACAAGGAGTACCAAATGCTCCGTTCCGCATCTCTGGATATTATCACCGAGCTGGGCATTGAGGGCGGCTGCAACTGTCAGTTTGCCCTGAATCCGGAGAGCATGGAGTACAGCGTGATTGAGGTCAATCCCCGGGTCAGCCGTTCCTCCGCCCTGGCGTCCAAGGCCACCGGCTATCCCATTGCCAAGGTGACCACCAAGATCGCTTTGGGTTATACCCTGGACGAGATTAAAAACGATGTAACCGGCAAAACCTGTGCCTGCTTTGAGCCGACCCTGGATTATGTGGTAGTCAAGGTGCCCAAGTGGCCCTTTGACAAGTTCGTCAACGCCTCCCGCAAGCTGGGCACCCAAATGAAAGCCACCGGCGAAGTGATGAGCATTGCACCCTGTTTTGAGGCCGCCATTATGAAGGCCGTGCGCGGCGCAGAAATCGGGCTGGACACACTGAATAACAAGGCTCTGGACGGACTGGATATACACGAGAAGCTGCACGACCAGGACGATCTGCGGCTGTTCTCCGTATTCGCTGCGCTGAAAAAGGGCGTGCGTATAGAGGAAATTCACCAAATCACCATGATCGACGAGTGGTTCCTGGCTAAGCTGAAAAACCTGGCGGATTATGAAAAAGAAATCAAAGGGCTGCCCCTATCCAGGGAGCAGTATATGCAGGGCAAGCACTACGGCTATACCGATGAAGCCCTGGCGCGCATCAGCGGCGGCTCTATTCCCTATCATCAGGACTGCGTCTATAAAATGGTAGACACCTGCGGTGCGGAATTCGCTGCAGAAACGCCCTACTTCTATTCCACCTATGACGCCCACTGCGAGGCCCGCAGCCTGCCCCAAAGCGGCAAGCAAAAGATCATTGTACTTGGCTCCGGCCCCATCCGCATTGGGCAGGGCATTGAGTTTGATTACAGCTCCGTGCACTGTGTGTGGACGCTAAAAGAGCTGGGCTATGAAGTCATTCTTATTAACAACAACCCGGAGACGGTATCCACTGACTTTGACACCGGCGATCGGCTGTACTTTGAGCCGCTGTGCCCGGAAGATGTGATGCAGGTCATTCAGGTAGAAAAGCCCATTGGGGTGGTGGTGGCCTTTGGCGGCCAAACCGCCATTAAGCTGACCAAATTTCTGGACGAAAAAGGTATTACGATTTTGGGCACCAGCGCCGAGTCCATCGACATTGCCGAGGACCGGGAACGGTTTGACGCATTGCTGGAAAAATTCGGCATCTTCCGTCCCAAGGGCACCAGCGTGATGACCATGCCCCAGGCACTGGTAGCAGCCAACGAACTGGGCTATCCGGTGCTGCTGCGCCCCAGCTATGTGATCGGCGGGCAAAATATGACCATCGCCTACACGGATGATGATGTGCGCCGCTATATGGAGCTGATTCTGGCACAAGGGATTGACAACCCGGTGCTGGTAGACAAGTATATGATGGGCACAGAGTTGGAAGTGGACTGCATCAGCGATGGCAAAGATGTGCTGATCCCCGGCATTATGGAGCATATTGAACGGGCCGGTGTACACTCCGGCGACTCTATTGCCGTGTATCCCCCTTACAACCTGAACGATGTGATGCTCCACAAGATCTGCGATGTAAGCGAAAAGCTGGCGCTGTCCCTGGGCACCAAAGGACTGGTTAACATTCAGTACCTGATTTATCGCAACGAGTTGTATGTAATCGAGGTGAATCCCAGAGCCTCCCGCACCATTCCCTATATCAGTAAAGTCACCGGCGTGCCCATGGTGGAACTGGCAACAAAAATTATGGTAGGCGAAAAGCTGCAAGACCTGGGCTACGGCACCGGGCTGTATCGCACACCGCCGTACTTTGCGGTAAAAGTGCCGGTATTCAGCTTTGAAAAACTCAATGATGTAAACTCCCAGTTAGGACCGGAGATGAAATCCACCGGTGAGGTGCTGGGCGTAGGCAAAAACTTGAACGAAGCGCTGTTTAAGGGGCTGGTATCTGCCGGGTATAAGGTAGAAAGCCAAAAGCAGGGTCGCCACGGGGTACTCATCACCGTAACAAAGCAAGATCGGTTTGAGATCGTGGGTCTGGCGAAAAAGCTGGACGACCTGGGCGCGGAGCTATGGGCAACGCCGGAGACGGCGGCGGCTATTCGCTCTCTGGGTATTGAGGTGCATGTAGTCAACAAGCTGCGCCAGGACAACTCCATTATGGACTTGGTAGAGAGCGGCAAATTGGACTACATTGTCTACACCGGCAAAAGCGATAAGAAGTCCATTGCAGACTATATTAAACTGCACAACCGGGCCAATCAGCTGGGCATTGCCACCCTGACCAGCCTGGACACCGCCAACGCCTTGGCAGATATTATCGCCTCTCGCTACAATCAAATGAACACCGAGCTGGTGGACATCAACCACATGCGCAGCGAAAAGGGCCTGCTGAAATTCACCAAAATGCAGGGCAGCGGCGACGACTACATTTTCTTCAACAACCAGTGCGGCATCATCACCTGCCCGGAGAGTCTGTCCATTGAATTCTCCGACCGGCACAAGGGCATCGGTGGAGACGGTATTGTACTGATTGAAAAGAGCGTGATTGCCGACGCCAGAATGCGCATTTTCAATATGGACGGCAGCGAGGGCCGTATGGCCGGCAACTCCATTCGCTGTGTGGGCAAGTACCTGTACGATAACGGTATGGTGCCCAAAACAGAGATGACCATTGCCACCGCCTCCGGCGTGCGGCACCTGCAACTGTTTACCCGCAACGGCAAGGTATCTTCTGTAACGGTAGATATGGGCAAGGCAGAGTTGAACCCGGCCAAGATCCCGGTTGACCTGCCTGGCGACAAAATCATCTCTCATCCGGTAACCATCGACAACAAGGAATATAACATTACCTGCGTGGCTACCGGTAACCCCCACTGCGTGGTATTTGTAGACAATGTGGACAAGCTGGACCTGCAACAGATCGGTCCGCAATTTGAGAACAGTCCCCTGTTCCCGGAGCGGGTAAACACGGAATTTGTGCGTGTCGTTAATGAGAGCACCATTAAAATGCGGGTGTGGGAGCGCGGCAACGGCGAGACCCCGGCCTGCGGCACCGGCGCCTGTGCAGCCGTTGTAGCTGCGGTGGAGAACGGCTACTGCAAAAAAGGCGTTGATGTTACCGTAAAGGTGCGTGGCGGCGACTTACTGGTAAACTACACTGACGACCGTATTACCCTTATCGGCGACTGCAACACCGTCTATAAGGGAGAGATCGAATATTAAAGCCTAAAAAGGGCAGCAAAAAGCGCGTACAGATTTCTGTACGCGCTTAAATTATGTTTTATTACAGTTTGACGATACCCAGCGTATCTAAAATAGAACTGATGAGAATGGCCAACAGGCAAGGCGGTGCGATCCACTTAACCATCGCGGAATAAAACTTCTTCATTTTAAAGGGACCGTTCAGCTCAATTTCGTTGACAATCAGCTGGGGCTTCAGCACAAAGCCAACCATAATGCAGGTGAGCATACCCACAACCGGCATCAACAGACTGTTAGACACAAAGTCCAGGAAATCCAAAATGGAGAAACCGAAAATCGTAAAGGAGGACCACTTGCCAAAGCCCAAGGAGCAGCAAATGCCCAATGCCACGGCATATATATAACAGATCACCGTAGCCTTTTTGCGGCCCCAGTGGTAGCGATCGTCCAAACCGGACACAATGGCCTCCATCACGGATACGGAGCTGGTCAGCGCCGCAAACAGCACCAGAATAAAGAACCCGGCGCCGATCAAGCTGCCGATTTTCATCTCGGCAAACACCTTAGGCAGGGTTACAAACATCAGGCTGGGACCTTTGCCCAAGGCGCTTTCGTCCCTTCCCGAATACACAAACACCGCCGGTACGATCATCAAACCGGCCAGGAATGCCACCAAAGTATCAAACACTTCAATCTGGCGCACGGACTGCTCAATGTGATCCTGCTTACGCAAATAAGAACCATAAGTGATCATAATGCCCATAGCCAGGGACATGGAAAAGAACAACTGCCCCAAAGCAGCCAGCACAGTCATCATGCTCAGCTTGCTGAAATCCGGCTTTAAATAATAAGCCACGCCGGCGCCGGCGCCCGGACGGGTGACTACAAAGATAGACAGCAGAATCGTCAAAATCAACAGCGCCGGCATCAAAACGCGGCTGAACTTTTCAATTCCCTTTTCTACGCCTAAAAATACGATCACCGCCGTAGCGGTCATAAACAGCAAAAACCACAAAAGTGGCTCGCCTGTACCGGAAATAAAAGTAGAAAAATAGTTGTCGCCGGCCGCGTCCTGAACGGCACCGGAGATCATCGTGGCGGTGTACTTGGTAACCCAACCACCAATGACGCAGTAATAAGGCAGAATAAGTACCGGCACCAAAGTCACCAACTTGCCCATCCAGCTCCACTTTTTGTTCAGCGAGCCAAAGGCCTCCATAGGACTGAGCCGGGTTTTACGACCAATAGCGATCTCCGTGACCATCAGGGTAAAGCCAAAGGTCACCGCCAAAACAATATACACCAATAGGAAGATACCGCCGCCGTACTTAGCTGCCAAATAGGGAAAGCGCCACAGGTTCCCCAAGCCTACAGCCGAGCCTGCCGCTGCCAGTACAAAACCCACTTTTCCGGAGAATGTACTTCGATTCTTTTTTGTTTCCATCAAACCATCCAATCTATATCTCTTATTTTACGGAGTAATGCTCTAATTATACTCATTCCGATGGGATTTGTCAATTCCGAACCGGTGGGATTTACCAATTCCCCAGTAAACAAAGAAAACCTGCACCGGCGGGTGCAGGCTCTTTCTTATTTGTTATTCCAAAATCACTTGCTGACCTTCACGGACTGCAAGATCCAGTAGTGCAGAGTCAGGCAGTTAGAGGCAAAAGTCTTGCGCACATCAGCGCCCGGCGCTGCGGCCATCGGCTGAATGGTGCCGTCGCCCAACTGGGTGTACACAGCGTCCAGCTTCTTTTGCAGCTCTTCCTTTTTCTCACTGTCCGGCAGGTTGCAGGTAATGGCCTTGTTGGCGCAACCGGCATTGTAAATGGATGCACCCTTAAAGTCCTTTAAGCAAGCCGCCGCTGCAGTGCCGTATTCCTTCACCACAGAATAGGCGGCGCCTTCCTCGTTAAAACCGGAGCCGATCACAGTCACATCGCTGAGATCAAAAGTATTTTTCGCCGTGTAGAGAGAAGCGGACTTATCGCACCCGCCGGCAAAGAGCGCCTTGTCGCCCTTGTCAATCATACTCTCTGCAATGGAGGCATAACGATCCACCATCTCAAAGGTGGTATCATAGTAATACTCACTTTCCAGTGCCAGACCGGCGGAATTGCCATCCTTATCGCTGTTGGTCCAGTGGTCAAAATAGTAACCGTCCTTGGGTACGTTTGCGGTAATATGTACCGTATCGCCGGGCAGGTAGTAGCCGCTGCCGGTTCCGTTCTCTACCGTTACGGCAAATGTAGGATCGGTAGATGCCACATACACCGGGGTCAGTACCACCGGGTTCTCCTCCACCGTTACATTGGTGGACTGTTCCTTAGCGTTCTCAATATTCTCCGCATTACCGGTGCTCTCCCAGTGATCAAAGACCATACCCTGGGCTGCTGCCGGTGCGGTGACCCACACCTTTTCACCGACCGTGTTGTCATAGACTTTGTCCGTAGCGGATTTGTCCGCTTTCAGCACAGCCACACTGCCAACGCTGCCCTCCGCCTTAGTATAAACGGCGGTCAGGGTACAGTCACACTTCTCCACAATCAGGTTAATCTCGGTCTTTTTCTTGCTGGACACATTGACTTTCTTGTCCTTCACACCCTCGGTGTTGCTCTTAACCTCCCAGTGGTCGAACTTCTCCCCCTGCTCGTTAAACAGATCGCAGGAAACGGTCACATTCTGGCCCTCTTTGTAAGTACCGCTGCCGTTGCCGTTCTTCACCACCACCTTGTGGCAGGTTTTGTCTGCCTCTTTGATGGGCTTATACACCGGAGTCAAAGTCACAGAGTAGTCATAATCAAGCAGCGGAGAGTCATAATCCGCATAATCCAACTGCACCGGTACGCCCAGGGTATCCGCCGCTGCGGCAGCGCCCTGTACAAATCCGGCACCGTAGTTGGAGGAATGGTCGTTCTGCACCGAGCCCAGGTAACCCAGCTTGGTATTCCCCTGAAGCACGGCAGAAAAGCCGGCCAAATAGCCGCTTTGCAGGTCATCAAAGCTGGCGCTCATTACATTGGGCAGCAGCCGCGCAGACTTGTCTCCGGCAGAATGAGGCACAGCGTCCAGCAAAACAAAATGCAGCTCCGGATACATGGTGGCCAGCTCGTAACAGATCACGGCAAAGGTCTCGCCGGGCAGCACAATGTACTTGGCGCCCTTGTCCACAGCCAGTTTTACATACTGCTCCACCACATCGGTGGTCAACTCTTGGTTCTCCTCTAATGCCGGCTGGTAATAGACGGCCTTGGCGGAATTCTCATTGGCATAGGTCTGCACCCCGTCCCAGGCGGACTGGTTATAGGCCTTATCGTGGATACTGCCACCATCGGTGATCAGCGCCACATCATACTTTAGATCTGATGTTTTTGTGCACCCTGCAAAGGCAAAAACGCCCACTGCCACCAGAGTCACACACAACAAAACGGAAAGGATCTTCTTCATCGCTCTATTGTCCCTCCAACAATAAAATACTACCCCTCAATGATACCAAAAACTTTCTGCCAATGCAATAGATTTTGTTGATTTGGCGATGAAAAAACACTATAATGAAATCATAAAAATTCCGAGAGGTGAAAATAATGGACACATTGAGTGCAAGCGTACTAAGAGACAGAAAGCCGCAAATCGGTATTGTGCTGGGCAGCGGACTGGGTGCCCTTGCAGACAGAATAGAAGGGGCAGAGGCTCTGTCTTACAGCGATATACCCGGTTTTCCGGTCTCTACGGCGCCGGGACACAAAGGACGATTTGTCTTTGGCACCATTGGCGACAAAGAAGTAGTGCTCATGGACGGCCGGGTGCACCTGTATGAGGGCTATACGCCTCAGCAGGTGGTGATGCCCATTCGCCTGATGCGCCAAATGGGCATTCACACCGTCCTATTGACCAACGCCAGCGGCGGTATTCGCCGTGATCTGCATGCCGGCGACCTGATGCTGCTGACGGACCACATTTCCAGTTTGGTCCCCTCTCCCCTACGGGGTGAGAACGACCCTGCGCTGGGTGTACGCTTTCCGGATATGCGCCATGTGTATGACGAGGATTTGCAGCGCCTGTTTCGCCAAACGGCAAAGGAACTGGATATTCCGCTGAAAAGCGGCGTCTATATTCAACTGCAAGGTCCGGCATTTGAAACCCCGGCGGAGATCAAAATGTGCGCCGCTCTGGGTGCGGACGCCGTGGGTATGAGTACCGCCATTGAGGCGCAGGCCGCCCGGCACTGCGGATTGCGCGTGGCCGGCGTCAGCTGCATTACCAACCTGGCCAGCGGTCTGCTGGATTGTCCCTTAACCTCCGAGGAGGTGGGCGAAACCGCCGCTAAGGTGGCTGAGAATTTCCAATCCCTGATCCTTGAAACTGTGAAACGGATGTGACAATATGGAAAACTTGAAATACCAAGACGGAAAACTGGAGATCCTCGACCAGCGACTGCTGCCCAATGAAGCAAAGTGGCTGCCCATTGACAGCAAGGAAGCGGCCTTTGAAGCCATACAAACACTGGCAGTACGGGGCGCACCGGCCATCGGTATCTTCGCCGCATTCTCTATGGCGTTGTTTGGCAAGGACGACCCGGCGGCGTGCAAAGCCTACTTAGACAGCGCCCGCCCCACGGCTGTGAACCTGAGTTGGGCCACTGCACGGCTGGCAAAGGTGATGGAAAATGGCGGAGACCCGGTGGCAGAAGCCTTGGCAGTGCAGGCCGAGGACATAGAAATGTGCCGAAAAATCAGCGCATACGGCTTGTCCCTGCTCCGGGATGGCGATGGTCTGCTGACCCACTGCAACGCCGGCGAGCTGGCTACAAGCCGCTATGGCACCGGACTGGGACCGATCCTGCTGGGCAAGGAAAAGGGTTACAACTTTAAGGTGTTCTCCGACGAAACCCGTCCCCTGCTGCAAGGGGCGCGGCTCACCAGCTATGAATTGGAAAAAGCCGGCGTGGATGTGACCCTGATTTGTGACAACATGGCCAGCCAGGTGATGAAAAACGGCTGGATCCAAGCGGTGCTGGTAGGCTGCGACCGGGTGGCTATGAATGGTGACGCCGCCAACAAAATCGGCACTTCCGGGGTGGCAATTTTGGCAAAGCACTACGGTATTCCCTTTTATGTGCTTGGCCCTACCTCCACGGTGGATCCCCACTGTGCCACCGGCGCAGATATTCAGATCGAGGAGCGCCCCGGGGACGAGATCAAGGAGCTTTACTTTGAGCGCCCAACGGCGCTGCCCCAAACGAAATGTTACAACCCGGCCTTTGATGTTACGGACCATGACCTGATCACCGCCATTATTACGGACAAAGGCATTTTGCGCCCGCCGTACACCGAGAGCCTGCGCGCCCTGTTTCAGGAGGAAGTATGATACGATTCTATAACGGTCCTGTACTGACACTGCAACAGGACCAAATGAATATTACGCACCAAGAGGTATGGGTAGACGGCAACCGTATTGTGTGCCTGGGGGCGAACCCGGGGGCAAAAGCGGACCGGGAGATTGACCTGAACGGCGATCTGCTGATGCCGGCCTTTAAGAATGCCCATACCCACTCGGCCATGACATTTGGCCGCTCCTTTAGCGACGATCTGCCCCTACAAAGCTGGCTGTATGACAAAATCTTTCCCTTGGAATCCAAGCTAACCGCAGAGGATATTTATCATCTGTCCCGACTGGCATTCCTGGAGTATTTGGAGAGCGGCATTTCCGCCTGCTTTGATATGTACTACTTCCCGGAAGCCATGGCAAAAGCGGCGGTGGACGCGGGGTTCCGCACGGTAATGTGCGGTGCGGTCAATAATTTTAAGAAAAGCCCGGCACTACTGGAAGAATACTACAACACCTACAACAATTATCACCCGCTGGTGTCCTACCAACTGGGGTTCCACGCAGAGTACACCACCAACCGCTCCATAATGGAGGCCATTGCGGCGCTGGCAGAGAAGTACAAGGCGCCGGTGTATATGCACGCCAGTGAGACGGAGAGCGAGGTGCAGGACTGCATTGGCCGCTACGGCAGGACCCCTACGGCGCTGTTTGAGCAGCTGGGGCTGTGGAATTACGGGGGCGGTGCATTCCACAGTGTGTGGGTCAGCGATGAGGACCTGAACATTTACAAAAAGCACGGCGTCTACGCAGTGCTGAATGCCGGCTCCAACGCCAAGCTGGCCAGTGGCATTGCCCCGGTGGAAAAAATGTTGCAAATGGGCATTTCCCTGGCGGTGGGCACAGACGGTCCCTCCAGCAACAACGCGCTGGATATGTTCCGGGAAATGTACCTGATCTGCGTACTGCAAAAACTGCGGGAGAAGAATGCCGCAGCGGCAGACGCCAACGCCATATTAAAAGCAGCCACCGCAGGCTCCGCCCGGTGTATGGGACTGCCTGAGGCGGACTGCATCGCCCCCGGTAAGCTGGCAGACCTAACCGTGATCGACCTGCATCGACCCAATATGCAGCCCATCAACAACATCACCAAAAACCTGGTGTACAGCGGTTCCAAAACCAATGTACGCCTAACTATGGTAGACGGACGAATTCTCTACGAAAACGGCCGGTTCTTAAACACAGATACAGATGAAATTTACAAGAACGCGCAAGCGGTCATTGACCGAATTCGATAAGGAGGCACAGCGATGAAAGTCTTATTGGTCAACGGATCTCCCCACCAGCACGGCTGCACCTACACAGCCCTGGCGGAGATCGCCCATACACTGCAAGAAGAAGGCATTGACAGCGAGATCTTTTGGATCGGAAACAAACCCATCGGCGGCTGCATCGGCTGCCACGGCTGTGTAAAGCTGGGTAAATGTGCCTTTGACGACGACCCGGTGAACGCCTTTACAGCCAAGGCAAAGGCAGCGGACGGGTTCATCTTTGGCTCGCCGGTACACTACGCAGCGGCCACCGGCAATATGACTGCCTTTATGGACCGGGTGTTCTATTCCGACGGTTGCGGCAAAGGCAGAGCCTTTTACTTAAAACCCGCAGCAGCAGTAGCCAGCGCCCGCCGGGCAGGCACAACTGCCACCCTGGACCAACTGAACAAGTACTTTACCATTGCTCAAATGCCGGTGATCTCCTCCCGGTACTGGAATATGGTTCACGGCTTTACCCCGGAGGATGTGATGAAAGACCTGGAGGGTCTGCAAGTGATGCGGGTACTGGCACGGAATATGGCCTACTTCTTAAAATGCAAGGCCGCCGGTGCCGCCGCTGGCGTGGAACCACCCAAAACGGAGCGAGCCATTCTCACCAACTTTATTGATTAAATCTATTTTCACATTGGCAGACCGAGAGAAAGCGAGATAAATTTTGTCTTTTGCGTGCGGGAGCCGTTAATATCACTCGCTACGAAACAGTCCACCGGACTGTTTCTCCCAAATGCTAACGCATTTGGAGCCTCGTGTCTCTTGCGCTGTGCGCAATTCACTCCCCCGAGCAAAAGACAAAAAGCGCCAAAATCGGCTTGAACTCGATGTTCAAGCCGATTTTTTCAAGTCAATATTGATAATAGAAAGCTGCGGCAGGAGCAAGCCCCTGCCCTACGAAATGCCTATTAGAATTTTATAAGAGGCGCGGTTTAGCCGCTTTATCGACAGTCTGAGAGCCATCGGCAATGCCGGTGGCTCTCTTTATATAGTCTATTCTTATTTTGCTGCGGTCTCGCAGTACAGGCAGCGGTAAGTGCCCTTGTCCGGGTCAACCAGGGTGAACACATCATCCACCTGCTCGTGGTTGCTGATACACGCCGGATTGGGGCAATGCACCATATTCACCAGCTTTTCCGGCAGACGCAGCGCCTGCTTTTCCGCCGCTTTTCCACCGCAGATCACATTCACGGTGGTATGGGGCGCCAGGTACGCCACCACGTCCAAGTTCAAGTCAAACTTGTCCGTGGCGATCTTAAGCACATCTTTTTTGCCCATTTTAGAGGACTTGGCGTTTTGGATCAGCGCCACCTGGGCGTCAGTCTTGTCCAGCCCCAACAATTTATAAATACGCATACCCATACCCGCGGGGATATGGTCCAGTACATAGCCGTTTTGGATCGAATCAATGGTCATTCCAGTACACCTCCCCACTTCAGCAGCGTCATAATCAACGCCATACGCATGTATTTGCCGTTCTTGGCCTGTTCAAAATATTTGGCTCGCGGATCGTCGTCCACATCCACGGTGATCTCATGGACCCGAGGCAGCGGGTGCATAATGGTCAGATCGCTTTTGGCGCTTTCCAGCTTCTCCGGGTCCAGAACAAAGGCGTCCTTATGACGCAGGTACTCGTCTTCCGAAAAGAAGCGCTCTCTCTGAATACGGGTCATATAAAGCACATCCAGCCGCGGCATCACATCTTCCATGTGCTCCACCTCTGTGTACTTCATACCGGAGGCGTCCAGCACGTCCGTTTTGATATAATCCGGCACTGCCAACTCCTTGGGAGAAATCAGCACAAACTCCACATCCGTATAGCGGCACATAGCCTTAATGAGGGAATGCACTGTGCGGCCAAATTTTAAATCCCCGCAAAGGCCGATAGTCAGGTGGTCCAAACGACCCTTTTCCCGATAAATGGTGAGCAGATCCGTTAAGGTCTGCGTGGGGTGGCTGTGGCCGCCGTCCCCGGCGTTGATGATGGGCACATCGCTCTTAAAGCTGGCAACCCGGGGCGCACCCTCCAGCGGGTGACGCATAGCGATAATATCCGCATAGCAGGACACGATCTTCACCGTGTCCCCTACCGTCTCGCCCTTGGAGGCAGAGGAAGAATTGGCCGCTGCAAAGCCCAGCACATTGCCGCCCAGCTCCAACATCGCCGCTTCAAAAGACAGGCGGGTGCGGGTAGACGGCTCAAAAAACAGGGTTGCCAATTTTTTGCCGTCGCACACATGGGCGTATTTCTTAGGGTCGGCGATAATGTCCGTAGCCAAGTGGATCAAATCGTCAATCTCTTCTACCGTAAAGTCCGTTGTATCTAAACAATGACGCATAAAGACCACTCCTTTTGTTTACAGTTTCATCCAAGCCGGGTTCTGAGGGTTCTTTTGGAACGCGGTCAGCTTGGCAATATCCTTGTCTGCGATATAACCCTCGGCAGCAGCCACCTTGGACAGGGTGTCAAAGTCAGACAGGCTGTAATTCACCACATCGGCAGCAGCCAGGCGCTCCACGCCCTTTTGCAGACCGTAGGTGAAGATGGAGGCAATACCCAGCACCTGAGCACCGGCCTGGCGCAGCACATCTACCACTTCCAGCACAGAGCCGCCGGTGGAGATCAGATCCTCAATCACCACGACCTTCGTGCCCGGCTCCATTTTGCCCTCAATTTGGTTTTGGCGGCCGTGATCCTTATGACCGGAGCGCACATAACCCATGGGCAGGTCCAAAATGGTAGCGGTAATGGCTGCGTGGGCAATACCCGCCGTAGAGGTGCCCATCAGCATCTCCGCTTCCGGGAACTTCTCTTTTACAATCTCAGCCAGTCCGGCCTCCACATCTTTCCGTACCGCAGGAGCGGACAAAGTCAGCCGGTTGTCGCAGTAAATGGGGCTGTGGATACCGGAAGCCCAGGTAAAGGGATCGTCCGGCTTTAAGAACACAGCACGAATGGACAGCAAATCTTTTGCAATCTGTTCCTTAGTAATGGTCATAATAACACTCCTTAATCTATAAATTCACGGCAGCAGCGTCTGTACGCAGCCACCGGGTCATCGGCAGCGGTAATGGGGCGGCCCACCACAATGTAGTCGGAGCCGATCTCCTTTGCCTTGGCAGGGGTGGTCACCCGCACCTGGTCACCCAGGTCGCCGTCTGCAAAGCGTACGCCGGGGGTCACGGTCATAAAGGCTTTGCCGCAGGCATCCTTCACCATGCCCGCCTCCAGCGGCGAGCACACCACACCGTCCAAACCGGCGGTCTTGGCGTTCTTGGCGTACTGCACAATGGTGTCGTTGATATTCGCGTTGATGAGCAGTTCTTTTTGCATGCGCTCCTCACTGGTGGAGGTCAGCTGGGTCACGGCGATCAGCAGCGGACGCGTGCCGTCCGGCCGGGTCAGGCCCTCCAGCGCGGCCTCCATCATCTCTACTGTACCGGCAGCGTGCACATTGGTCATATCTACATCCAGTCGGCTCAGCACTGCCATGGACTTCTTTACCGTATTGGGAATATCGTGCAGCTTTAGATCCAAAAAGATCTTGTGTCCACGCTTTTTCAGCTCTCGCACAATGGACGGACCCTCAGCGTAATACAGCTCCATACCAATCTTCACAAAGGGCTTTTCCTCCGTGAATTTGTCCAGGAACGCAAAGGTTGCCTCTGCGCTTGCAAAATCGCAAGCCACGATCACATCTTTACCCATTTTTTACCACTCCTATCACATCACTTAATTTATCAATCCCCAGGTCTGCGCACACAGTCGGCAGATCCTCAATGATTTTTTTGCAAGCGTAGGGGTCTACCAAATTGGCAGCGCCTACCTGTACCGCCGTGGCACCGGCCATCATCATCTCCACCACATCCCGGGCACTGGTAACGCCGCCGCAGCCCATCACGGGAATGTTGCAGGCACTGGCAACCTGGTACACCATACGCACCGCCACCGGAAACACCGCCGGGCCGCTAAAACCACCCATGGTGTTGGCAATCACCGGTCGACGCCGGTTTAGATCAATGCGCATACCCAGCATGGTGTTGATCAGACAAATACCATCCGCACCGGCCTCTTCGCAAGCTTTGGCAATGGCTACAATATCCGTTACATTAGGCGACAGCTTAATGAACACCGGCTTGGTGGTCACTGCCTTTACCGCCCGGGTCACTTCTGCGGCACAGGCCGGATCGGTGCCAAAGCTCATACCGCCGCCGTGCACATTGGGGCAGGATACATTCACTTCCAAAATCCCAACCTGCTCCTCTTTGTCCAGCAGCTGGCAGGTATAGGCATAGTCCTCCACGGAGAAGCCGCTCACGTTGGCGATCACCGGCTTGTGAAAGATTTTTTTCAGCTCCGGCAGTTCATGCTGGGTCACATGGTGCACCCCGGGATTTTGCAGACCAACGGCATTGATCATGCCGGCGGTGCATTCTGCAATGCGGGGGGTGGGATTGCCAAAACGAGCATCCCTTGTGGTGCCCTTAAAGGAGAAAGAGCCTAACATGTTAATATCATAAAATTCGCTGAATTCCTTGCCGAAGCCGAAGGTGCCGGAGGCAGGAACCACCGGATTGTCCAGCTCCAGCCCGCACAAATTCACACGCAGGTCTACCATATAATTTCCTCCTTTACCAGCACCGGTCCGTCCTTGCAAATGCGCTTGTTGCCGTACTTGGTCTTGCAGGAGCAGCCCATACAAGCGCCAAAGCCGCAGCCCATGCGCTCCTCAAAGGAGAACTGACCGGAGCTGGCAGAGCGGTCATATACCGCCCGCAGCATCGGTAGCGGACCGCAGGTATAAAAGTAGTCGTACTCTGCCGGAAAAGCATCCGTCACGAAGCCCTTGGTGCCTACACTGCCGTCCACGGTGGTGATCCGCACTTCCGCACCCAGTGCAGCGAATTCCTCGGCGTAGAACACTTCGTCCGCCGTGTTAAAGCCCAGAATCACCGTCACCTGCTGCCCGGCAGCCCGCAAGCACTTGCACAGATTGTAAAGGGGCGGCACACCTACACCACCGCCGATAAGCAGCGCGTGGTGCACAGGCTCGATGGTATAGCCGTTGCCCAGGCCGGTGAGCACATCCAGCGTCTCTCCCGGCTGCATCTTTGCCATTTGGGCCGTTCCCTGCCCCACAACTTTATAGATGATGGTTACTGTCCGGCTGTCGTAATCGCAGACGGAGATGGGGCGGCGCAGGAACTTGCCCTCCAGGGCAATGTTCACAAACTGGCCCGGCGCCGTAATGTACCGGGTGTCCCCAGCCAGCAGCATACGGTAGACGCTGGCGGTCAGAGGTCGATTTTCTTCTATTGTAAAAATACCTTGTTTATACATACGCTTACTCCGCGTCAATGGTAGACACGCCCAGAGTGATCTCCTCCAGCACATCCAGCAGCACCTTTACCGTGTCCAGCGAGGTGAACATGGTCACATTGTTTTCCACCGCAGCCCGGCGAATTTCCGAGCCGTCCGAGTGGCTGTCACCGTGGTTAATATCAATGGTGTTAATCACATAGGCAATGTGCCCCTGGCGCAGTGCCATCAAAATTTCGTCGCTGTCATCCTCAGTGAGCTTTTGCCGCACCCGGGTGCGAATGCCGTGGTCTTTCAGGTACTTGGCGGTGCCCTCGGTGGCTTCGATATTAAAGCCCAGGTCGTAGAACCGACGGATCAACGGCAGCGCAGTAGGCTTGTCCTGATCCGCAATGGTCACCAGCACCGTGCCGTAGTTGGACACATGCAGCCCGCTGGATTGTAACGCTTTATACAGAGCGCGGGTCAGGCTCTTGTCATAACCGATCGCCTCGCCGGTAGACTTCATCTCCGGGGACAGGTAAGTGTCCATCCCTTTCAGCTTGCTAAAGGAAAACGCAGGCGCCTTCACATACCAGCGCTTTTTCTCCGTGGGATACACCTCCGTAATGCCCTGCTCTTTTAAGCTGTGGCCCAGGATCACCTGGGTGGCAATGTGCGCCATAGGCACGGAAGTGGCCTTGGACAGAAACGGCACCGTGCGGGAAGAACGGGGATTCACCTCGATCACATACACATCGTCGTTGCTGTCTGCAATAAACTGGATATTGTAAAGGCCCACGATGCCGATGGCCGTACCCAGTTTAACGGTATAATCAATAATCTTGTCCTTGACCGCCTGGCTGACGGAGAAGGTGGGGTAAATGCTGATAGAGTCGCCGGAATGTACGCCGGTGCGCTCCACATGCTCCATAATACCGGGAATGAACACATCTGTGCCGTCACAGATGGCGTCCACCTCCAGCTCTTTACCCATAATGTATTTATCCACCAGCACCGGCTGATCGGTGTTGATCTCCACAGCCGTTTGCAGGTAGTGGCGCAGGCTCTCCTCATTGGCAACGATCTGCATGGCACGACCACCCAATACAAAGGAGGGGCGCACCAGCACAGGATAACCGATGGAGGCGGCAACGCGCACGCCCTCTTCAATATCCGTGACCGCCAGGCCCTTAGGCTGGGGAATGCCCTGCTTTTCCATTACTTTTTCAAAGCTGTCCCGGTTCTCCGCCCGGTCAATGGCAGCCACATCGGTGCCGATGATGGGCACACCCAGCGCGTCCAGCGGAGGCGCTAGGTTAATGGCGGTCTGACCGCCAAGGGACACTACAATGCCCATGGGCTGCTCCAGCTCGATTACATTCATCACATCTTCCACCGTCAGCGGCTCAAAATACAGCTTGTCCGAGGTGGTGTAGTCGGTAGACACGGTCTCCGGGTTGTTATTAATGATAATCGCCTCGTACCCGGCGTCCCGAATGGACCAAATCGCGTGCACGGTGGAGTAGTCAAATTCCACGCCTTGACCGATGCGGATGGGGCCGGAGCCAAGCACTACGATCTTCTTTTTATCTGATACAACGGACTCATTCTCCTCCTCATAGGTGGAGTAAAAGTACGGCACATAGGAGTCAAACTCAGAGGCACAGGTGTCGATCATCTTATACACCGGAAACAGCTTGATCGACTTGCGCAGGTTAAAGACTTCCGCCTCCGTCATGCCCCACAGCTGGCCGATATATTTGTCGGACACGCCCATTTTTTTGGCGTCCCGTAAGGTCTGTTCATCCCGGGGATTGGCGCGCAATACCGCCTCAAAGTCCACAATGTTCTTGAACTTTTCCAAAAACCACATATCAATCTTCGTGGCATTATAAATGCGGTTCAAATCGCAGCGCAGCCGGATCAACTGGGCAATGGCGTACAGCCGATCATCGGTGCCGGTGTGGATATAGTCCAGCAGCTCCTCTTGACTGTAAGCGTCAAACTTCTTCATATACAGATGACAAACGCCAATCTCCAGGGAGCGCACCGCCTTAAGCAGGCTCTCCTCCATGGTGCGACCTACGCTCATCACCTCGCCGGTGGCCTTCATCTGGGTGTTCAGCGTATTGTTGGCGTCGGCGAATTTGTCAAAGGGGAACCGGGCGATCTTGGTGACCACATAGTCCAGGGTAGGTTCAAAGGAAGCAGGGGTATTGGCAATAGGAATCTCGTCCAGATGCATACCCACGGCAATCTTGGCGCTGACCCGGGCAATGGGATAGCCGCTGGCCTTGGAAGCCAAGGCAGAGGAACGGCTGACGCGGGGGTTCACCTCAATGAGATAATACTGGAATGAGTGAGGATCCAGCGCGAACTGCACATTGCACCCGCCCTCGATCTTCAGCTCCCGAATGATCTTCAAAGCTGAATCACGGAGCATCTGGTACTCTTTGTTGGTGAGGGTCTGAGAGGGTGCCACCACCACAGAGTCGCCGGTATGGATACCCACCGGGTCAATATTCTCCATATTACAAATGGTAATGGCAGTATCGTTGGCGTCCCGCATCACCTCATATTCTACTTCTTTATAGCCTTTAATGCTCTTTTCCACCAGCACCTGGTGCACCGGTGACAGAGCCAAGGCATTTTTCAGCATCACACGGCACTCTTCTTCATCATCCGCAAAGCCGCCGCCGGTGCCGCCAAGGGTAAAGGCCGGGCGCAGCACAACGGGATAACCGATCTCTGCAGCAGCACGCAGACCGTCCTCCAAGGTCTCTGCGATCTCTGAGGGCAGCACTGGCTCCCCCAGTCCCTGGCAAAGTTCCTTAAACAGCTCTCGGTCCTCAGCCCGCTCAATGGACTCAAAGCTGGTACCGAGAATTTCTACATCGCACTCTTGCAAAACGCCTTTTTTCGCCAGCTGTACCGCCAAGTTTAGACCGGTTTGGCCACCAAGGGAAGGCAAGATCGCGTCCGGACGCTCATGACGAATAATACGCGCCACATATTCCAAATTCAGCGGCTCCATATAGACTTTATCGGCAATATCCGTATCGGTCATAATGGTAGCCGGGTTGGAGTTGATGAGCACTACTTCATAGCCCTCCTCACGCAGGGCAAGGCAGGCCTGGGTGCCGGCATAGTCAAACTCCGCCGCCTGGCCAATGACGATGGGGCCGGAGCCGATCACCAATACTTTATGAATATCTGTACGCTTAGGCATGGTTCTGCGCCTCCTCCATCAAATCAATAAACCGGTCAAACAAATAGGCACTGTCCTGTGGACCGGGTGCGCTCTCCGGGTGGTACTGCACGGAGAACAGCCGGTTCTCCGGGGAGGCCACACCTTCAGCGGTGCGATCCAGCAGGTTCATGTGGGTCAGCTCCAACTCCGTGCCGGCCAGGGAGGCCACATCCACCGCATAAGAATGGTTCTGCGAGGTGATCTCGATCTTGCCGTTCTCCAAATGCTTCACCGGGTGGTTACCGCCCCGATGGCCAAACTTCATCTTAAAGGTCTTCGCTCCAAGCGCCAGGCTGATCATCTGGTGCCCAAGACAAATGCCGAAGATGGGCAGCTTGCCCTTAAGCTGCCGCACCACTTCAATCACCGGGGTCACATCCTCCGGGTTACCGGGACCGTTAGACAAGAACAGTCCGTCCGGATGCATTCGCAGAATCTCCTCCGCGGTGGTATCGTAAGGCACGACCGTCACATTGCAGCCTTTTTCGTTCAGCTTGCGGATAATATTCAGCTTTATCCCGCAGTCGATGGCTACCACATCGTACTTATGGTTAGGGGTACGGGAATACCAGCGCTTTTTGCAGCTGACCCGAGATACCATATCTGTGGGAATAGTGTAATTCTTCACCTGCCACAAGGCACTGTCATAGGGCATATCCGCCGGAAAGATGCCCACTTTTTGACTGCCTTCGTCTCGAATGATGCGGGTGAGCATGCGGGTGTCAATCCCACTGATACCTGGAATTCCATATTCCTCCAGCACCTCAGACAGGGTCTTGGTATAGCGGAAATTGGAGGGCTGATCGTTGTATTCCCGCACGATCAGGCCGCCCATGGTGGGAATCTTGGTCTCATAATCCTCATCGGTCATACCGTAGTTGCCGATGAGCGGGTAAGTCATCACAACCATTTGATCTGTGTAACTGGGGTCGGAAACGATCTCCTGATACCCCACCATAGAGGTGTTAAACACGATCTCGTTAATGGCGCTCTTATCTGCGCCAAAGCCGTAGCCAAAGAACTGCTTGCCGTTCTCCAGCACCAACTGCTTATCGTAAGGCTTCATATACTACTTCTCCTCTCCATACCGTCAATCTGTTTTTGCCCTGCACCTGCCAACCGGCAAAAGGCGTTGCCCTGCCCATGGTCACAAACTTGTCCGGATCTACCGTCCAGTTGCAGTCCGTGTCCAGCAGGCACAGATCCGCCGGTGCGCCGGGAACAATCTCGCCAACCGGCAGGTCAAATATTTCTCTTGGCCGCACGGCCATCATTTGAATCAGCTTTTCAAAGGTCATCACGCCGGTGCGCACCAGCTTGGTGTACAGCACCGGGAATGCCGTTTCCAGACCCACAATACCCATGGCGGAACCGGACAGACCCTTCTCTTTTTCCGCAGCACTATGGGGCGCATGGTCGGTGGCGATCACATCCACCGTGCCGTCTGCTACGCCCTCTAACAGGGCTTCCCTATCGCTGCGGCTGCGCAAGGGCGGGTTCATCTTGAACCGACCGTCCTCCTGTAAATCCTCATCACACAGAACAAGGTAGTGGGGGCCGGTCTCGCAGGTGACGGGCACGCCGCTTTTTTTCGCTTCTCGAATCACTTCCACGCTCTCCTTGGTGGAAATGTGGCACACATGGTAACGACAACCGGTATCCGACGCCAGGCGGCAGTCCCGCTCGATCATCTTCCACTCAGAGGCGGAAGAAATGCCCCGGTGACCGTGCGCCTTGCAGTAAGCGCCATCGTGAATGTAGCCGCCATTCAGCAGATCGTTGACCTCGCAGTGGGCGGAGATCACTTTGTTCAGCGCCTTGCATCGCACCATCGCTTCTCGCATTAAGCCCTCGTCCTGCACACCGCAACCATCGTCGGAAAAGCCCACCACCTTTGGTGACAGCGCTTCAAAATCCACCAATTCGCCACTACCTTTACGCCCCTTGGTAATAGAGGCAAATGGCAAAACCTGGATTTTGGCATCCCGGTCAATGATCGCCTGTTCCTCTGCCAAATGAGCCGGGGTGTCCGGCGCCGGGGTCAGATTGGGCATGGCGCAAACGGTGGTATAGCCCGCCGCAGCTGCCGCCCCGGACCCGGTGGCAATGGTCTCCTTATAAGAAAAACCGGGCTCACGGAGATGCACATGCACATCAACGAAACCCGGTATAAGGAAATACTGACCCCTTGCGTCAAAAAGGGCATTGACCCCATCAGAGGAAATGGAGGTGCCGAGGGACTTTATTTTGCCTCCCTGTAAGAGGACATCTGCCGTATGAAACCCGCCGCCGTTCCAGCAGCGCGCGTTCTGAATAAGCAATGTCATATTCTGTACTCTCCATCAAAATTGCTGTTCGTTCTAAACAGATATTATACTGGACACAAGGCCTAAAGTCAAGACATAATTTGATTACAAAACGGTGAATTCTGCCGCCGCAAAAGCAATGCGCGAGCCCCCTCCGGGGAGAGGGCTTATCGGCATTTATTTTGCGGACGATTGCGCCTGTTCCTCTTTCATTTCTTCCAGCAATTTTTCATGTACCGCGTCCTGCTTTTTGCGCACAACAGAGGCAGGAATAAAGCAGAACACCATGACCGCGGCGGCGCCCAAGAACAGCTCCATGGGATACACAATTTCCGCGCTGTCTGTAACGCCTTTATTATACTGATTGATAATAAACTGGGCAATCAGCGGTCCGATAATCATGGGCACCAACACATACAGCACCATACGACAGCCCTGGAACAGACCCTCCCGGCCCTTTGGAATGCAGTCCCGATAGGAAGCGGTAAACAACCCTGCCATCACCAGGGTTACACCAATTACCAAAATACCGCCGACAATTAAAATCGCCAGTTCCGCCTTTAGATTTTTGCCTACGAAAAACTTAGCGCTCCAAATAACTACGCAGCCGATGATCCCGGCAATAATGGTGGGATAGAAAAAGTGCTTTTTGCCCACTTTATCCATAGCGGTACTCACCAAAACGGAGCCTACGGCCGCCGCCAGGCCAATAATGGCCACCGGGACAATATAATCCTTGATTTGCAGCGTGCCCTCAATAATATTGAACAAATAGTTCACATAGATCTGGTATGCAATAGCCGCCACCATATTGCCGGACAGACAAACATACAGCAGCTTGTTTTCTTTGATGACTTTCGGGTTTAAGCTGTACACAAAGTCGGCCAGAAAATTACCGTCCGTCTTTTTTTGCAGACCCGGCTTGTCTTTCATCAAGAACACGCCGATCAGGCCGCCGACAGTGGGAATAATACCCAGGAGCATAAAGAACTTTTTCCAGTCGTCGGTAGTGGCAGCGGCATTGGTCAGCCCGTCAAAGCCTACAAACACAACGGCAATGGCCAGCAGCGGCAGCACTGCCAAAATGGTATCTACCTTGCTGCGGTTGGCGGTATTCGTCATATCTGTGATCCAGGTGTTAAAAGACGCATCGTTACTGATGGAACCGATCACAGACATCACGCAGTCCATGACAACCACCAAAATCACCATAGCCTTGACTTTATCCGGCGCTGGCTGCATAGGGATCAGGGCAAAGGCCATAATGGTAAAGCCCCAGATCACATACCCCCAGGTGATAAACACCTTGCGCTTGCCGGTACGGTCGCAGATGGCGCCGCCCAGCAGCGTAGACAGTGTAGCAAACAGTGCGGAGAACGCCACCATCAGCGTAGTGGCATAAGGCGCGCGGGTGATCTCATTTTGCATAAAACGGCTGAAATACATATTCTCTACCACCCAGGCAATCTGGCCGATCAGGCCAAACAGCAGAATGGAAGTCCAAGTGCGCCCTGACAAAGCGCCCGGATTCTTTGCTTTCATAGTCATTCCCCCTAAAACAGAATAGAGTTGCCCTATTCTTTGGCTTATTTTACCACATTCTATTGAAATTGTGAAGAGAATATAGTAAAATAGAACAAAATTATTTTGTAATTTCCAATGATTTGCCCATTACACAACCCGTCATAGCAATTAAGGAGGACCCGCGATGATAGACCGCAAAACTTACCTGACCCTGCCCGGTGACTACAAGACCTTAAAGAGCGATTTTTTGGGAGCCTTGGAGGCAAGCGGAAAAGATGTACTGGTGCTCACCGACTGCGTCACATTAAAAGTGGGCAAGACTCGCTTTATCATTTCTCCCCTGTTTGCGCCCATTGACCCGAAGCGTATCGTCTCAAAGGCGTTTACCAAGGATGAGTTCACAGCGTTAATGACCGAGTACCACGAGGGCTGTACCCCGGAGGATATTGAATCGCTGCGTTTTGTGCCCCACATTGTGGAGTTCATTGAGGAGGACGGCAGAGAGATTCTTTCCAGTTCTTACTCCCAATATCAGTTCTTTAAGCAGTACCCGGTTACGGACACCGCCTATGCCTGCACCGGCTTTCAGGTGACTCGCGTTTGAGCCTATAAATCTTCTATAAAAGGGGCGGTTTGTGTACCGTCCCTTTTTTCACAGAAAGTGACTTGCTTCTTTTGACAAGATATGCTATCCTAAGTAATCGAATGGATTTATCTCATAGGAGCAACAAGCAATGAAGCGAATTCCTCAACAGCATGATATGAAACGGCAGGAAATGATGGAAAAATGCTTTGCCTGCTATGCGGAAAACGGATTAACCGGAACCGGCACCCAGGCGCTGGCAGAAGCCTGCGGCTGCACCAAAGCCAACCTGTATGTTTATTTTAAGAATTTGGACGAGCTGATTATCGACTCCACCGCCTACTGTATGTCCAAGGTGGAGGACGACTTTTTGACCATGGCTCCCACAGACCCAAAAGATGTGATGCGGTTTCTTGAGGAAGTTCCCTACTGGACCGCCAAAAAACACGGCAAAAAATACCGCCTGATGTACCAGGTTTACACCTTGCCCAAGTACATTGAACACGGCAAGAAGTTCTTTCAAGGGGTCAACGAGCGTTACACCCAGTACGCAAAAGAGCTGGAGCCGAAGATCGGCATTCCCTATACGGTCATCACGCCGCTGATCTTTATTTTTGTGCGCGCCTGTGTGCACTATGCTATGTTTGAGGACGAGTATTATCTGAAAAGTCAGATAGAAGTGCTCAAGCAAAGTGTACTGCTATTTCTTGAAAAGTATAATAACCAGTATCTGAAACACAAAGACGAATCGAATTAAGAATATACAAAAGCCGCCGACACTTGTCAGCGGCTTTTGCCTATTTATTTGCCGGCTTTTCCGGCTTTTCTTTCTTCTGCTTTGGTTCTTTCTTCGCTTTTTCTTTCGGTTTTGGCTCTTTTCTCTCTTCCTTTTCTTTTTTCTCTTTATCGGCCGGTTCTTTCTTCTCTCGCGAAGTGCGGCGCAGACCGGATTTGGTGCGGCTTGCCTCCTCCGGGGCAATCACCGCGTCCAGACGCTTAATGTAACTCTCAATCTTCTCTTTATAGAGCAGGCGGGACAAATCGCTCACCGCCAACTTCAATGTATGCTCCAGCAGGTGACGCTGATCCTCGGTAATGTCGGTCACGGAGTACAGCGTGCGCAGCATATCCCCGGCGTCAAAGCTCCGCAGCGCCTCATAATCGGTAATGCCGGCGCTTTCGAAAAAGGTAAACAGGGTCTCAAACACCGTCTCCATATTTTCCGGCCCCACATCGTCCATCACCATCTTGATGTACTTTTCAATAAACAGCGACGCCTCGTCCCGCCTGGGCACATAGCAAAAGCGGTCGTCCTCCACCACCCAGGAGGCAGCCTGGTGCTGCTTCAAGCCCTCATTCTCGCTTTGTACAATCTTGGTATCTGCATTGTGCTCCAACAGACAGCCGATCACCGACCGCTCCGGCACATAAGAGAACAGACGGTCCCGCATTTCCAGATAGTCATAGCGGTGCACCATGGGCTCCGGGAACCCGGGAGCATCATATTCATACACGCCGCGAATGCGCTTTTTCAGAGAATTGGAACAGGACACGGCGGCAAAAACGGCCAAATTGCCACCCTTGGAGTGGCCGCACACCCGCACATCGCCCTCGGTCAGAGATGCCGTCTCCTGAAAATAGTACAGCGCCTCAATCTGGGCCGGCACCGGGAACATATAGCTAAGCATGGCCGATTCTTTCACCCCGGTAATGCTGGTGTCCGTGCCCCGGAACGCCACCAACAGGCTGCCGTCATTCAGGTGAAAGCCAACGGCGGAAAACTGCTTGTCAATCTTGATGTTTACATTATTCACATAAGCGGACAGCCGGGTGTTGCCGTAGCGGCGCGTGTCTGCACACAGCTGCAAAAGATAAATCGCCTTTTGCACAATGCCGATCTCATTGTCGATCTCCTCCGCCGGATGCAGGGCAAAATACTGCCGCGCCGCGTCGTCCAGCAGGGTCTGGAACTGGGCGTCAGCGCCCCCAACGATCCCCGCATAGTCCACATACGCCAGCTGAGAAAAGATCAGCCCATCCACCTCATTAAAGGGCATTTCGTTAAAATCCCGGTCGCCGTACCGGGCAATATAAGCTTCATAATGGGCCATAAAATCACCGCCAAAAGGATTTTTCTCATTTTAACATACGCAGCAGCGGCGGTCAAGCACACGCCCGACCGCCGCAACGATTTTACCAATCTACATATACAGACTTTACATCGGAATACGCGCCGTAGACGGTTTTGCCCTTGCTGTTCTTTTTAACTGCACGGACTTTTACATAGTAGGTCTTGCCTTTGGTGACCTTTTTCTTAAAGGAAGTTCCGGAGGCGGTGCCCAGCTTCTTGTAGCTGCCGTCTTTCTTGGTAGCGTAATACACCTGGTAGCTTTTCGCTTCTCGCACGGCGTTCCACTTGGCGCTCAGCGTGCCGTTCTTGGCGCTGACTTTCACGCCAAGCACCTTGCCGAACTTGGTCTTGGCCTTGCACTCTTTACTGGCCTTGCCGCTAAAGTTTGCGTCGCAAATGCGGTTCACGCCAATTACACGGAAGCGGTAATTGGTAGACCCTGCCATGTTCTTAAAAGTATAGCTGGTGCCGGTGACAGTGGCATAAGTCTTCCACTTCTTTTGGCTGACCACATACCGCTGCACCTTGTACCGATTGGCGTACTTGGCCTTTTTCCATGTGAGTTTTACCGTGCTGCCGGTGGTGCTGGCTTTTACCCCGCTCACCTGCGCCGGCGTTTTGATAACTTTATAATCTACCTTTTCAATATATGGATCTTTACTGGCGTTGTTCTGTTTGCACTGCTTCTCAATGGTAGACCCGGGTAAGCAATAGATACGGTCGGCAGAATACATCAATGAATCATAAGGGCCATATTGACAAACTTAGTGGACTTTCCTAAAAAAACAACACTGCCTTGAATCACTTCACAAAATGCGTATCTATCCACTTTTTTAACCGTGGCAGGCACGATAATACTATGAGGGCGGTTGCCGCCAGTGCATGAAAACACCCCACTACCAATGGAAGTAATGGTGGAAGAAAACACCACTTTCTCTAATTTTGGAAATGCATAGGAAAATGCGCCATCACCAATGGAGGTGATCCCCTCCTCAAAAACGATTTTCTTTACATACCGTGTCGTGTCGATATAAAAAGAGGGATAAATGTTACGAATAAGTATTTCATAGTCGATTTCAGACGAATCGACGATCGTGTAGCTACCGTCGCCGGTGCTTTCTTTTACAATACCATAATATTCGTCTCGTTCAGAAAATTTATCATTATAGTCATCATTTTTACACTCATCCCAACCTAAATAATATGCCGGCACAGCGCCCTTACCGCGAATATACAGCGTCTGCGTTTCCGGCTCATATAAATATGTAATTTTTGTCTTCTTTTCCGCCGCCTGAGCAGATATGCCGCCTACGCAAAGACAGGTAAACAGCATTACAAAACTTAAAAATACAGATAATGTCTTTTTCATTTGTTCTTCTCTCCTTTTTGTCAGTTAATGAAACAGCAACACAAAATATGTGCAAATCACCTCCAACTTTATCATTTCTTCATTCTTTATTCTCAACTAAACAATAACACATTTACAATAAAAATTCATTATACAATTTACACAAACAATTGCGGTACATTTTAGCAACAATTGCCAATTAAATACCCCCGGTACAACGCGTACCGGGGGTTACAAATTTATGGGATAAAATTGAATTTTAATAAATGCCCTGCGCCAGCATAGCGTCTGCGACCTTTTCAAAACCGGCGATATTGGCACCGGCCACCAGGTTGTAGCCCAGGCCGTAGCGCTCTGCGGCTTCTACGGAATGCTTATGAATATTAATCATCGCCTGGTGCAGTTTGGCGTCCACTTCCTCCGCCGTCCAAGACAGGCGCTGGGAGTTTTGACTCATTTCCAAACCGGACACACACACACCGCCGGCATTGACAGCCTTAGACGGTGCAACGATCAGATCCTTTTGGTCCATTAAGTAATTGAGGGCGTCCGCAGTGGTGGGCATATTGGACACCTCTATGTAATACTTTGCGCCGTTGGCAACGATCTTCTTGGCGTCCTCCAATGTCACCTCGTTCTGGGTGGCGCAAGGCAGGATCACATCACCCTTAACGCCCCAGGGCTTCTCTCCCAGGTGGAACTCTGCGCCAAATTTGTCTGCATAGTCCTGCACGCGGTCTCGACCGGAGGCCCGCATCTCCAGCAGATAATTGACCTTCTCCTCCGTGGCGATACCGTCCGGGTCGTACACATAGCCGTCCGGACCGCTGATGGTCAACGCCTTGCCACCCAGCGCAGTGATCTTCTTAATCGCGCCCCAGGCCACATTACCGAAGCCGGAGACTACAAAGGTTTTGCCCTTGATATCATCGTGCTGGTGCTTAAACACCTCACAGGTATAGTAAATCGCGCCGTAGCCGGTGGCCTCCGGGCGGATCAAGGAGCCGCCGTAGGACAGGCCCTTGCCTGTGATCACGCCGTTCTCAAATGCATCAGAAATACGCTTATACTGACCAAACAGGAAGCCGATTTCGCGGGCGCCTACGCCAATGTCGCCGGCAGGCACATCCACATTGGGGCCGATATGCCGGTACAGCTCCGTCATAAACGCCTGGCAAAAGCGCATAACCTCACCCTTGCTCTTGCCCCGAGGGTCAAAGTCCGAGCCGCCCTTAGCGCCGCCCATCGGCAGGCCGGTCAAGCTGTTCTTGAAGGTCTGTTCAAACCCAAGGAAATACATAATACTGGAGTTCACGCTGGGATGGAACCGCAAGCCACCCTTATACGGGCCAATGGATGAATTGAACTGCACACGGTAGCCGCGGTTGATACGGGTCTTGCCGTCGTCGTCCACCCAAGCTACACGAAAAGTGATCAGTCGGTCCGGCTCCACCATACGGGTAAGAATATCGTCCTCCACATACTCCGGGTGCTGCTCAATCACCGGTGTCAGGGAGCTAAACACTTCTTCCACGCACTGGATATACTCAGGCTTGGCATTATCCCGGCGCTTAACGGTATCAATTACGCTTTGAATATATGCATTCATACAAAATCCCCCAGGCAGTTATAATTTGGTACTGAACAGAAACAGAATTCTGTCCAGTATCTCCTTGCCAAATTCATCATAACATCATTAAATCCAAATTGCAATAGAAAAGTGAGCGATTACTCACGATTTTTTTATTATTTTTTCGTGATTTTTCCTATTTTTATGCGTTGTTATCCAAGTGTTTTGTATCTTATGCGCACGAACTTTCACATTTTTGTCTAAGACATAAAAAACAGACGGCAGCAAAAGCGCTGCCGTCTGCAAGGTTGCCGTTAAAACTGGCTGTCGTCAAAGGGGTCGCTGCCGCCGCCGGTCTCGTTGCCATTTTGACCGCCGGACAGCGTGTACAGATCCCCGTCCATCAGATGGAAGTGCACCACTTCCGCCTCAGGCTTGATATATTTCAGTTTCTTCATACTGTTTCTCCTTATTTTGCCAAAGTCACATTCGTCCAGGGACTGTACGAGGTATGGCGCTGGCCTTGCCCGTCTGTGTAAACCACATAGCTGCGTGCAGAGTAGGTCTGCCCTGCCGGATTGCTGAAGGTGTAGCTGATCAGGTACTGACAGCTGTCCGTCTGGCTGTTGGACTTGGTAATCACCGTCTTGGTCCCCTTACCATCAGTACCATTATTAAACTCCAAACCGCAGGCAGTGACCGTATAGGTCGAGTCTGTACCCTGAGCATATTGCGCCACAAAGGTCAGCTTGCCGATCTCTGTGTTCCACACCTGACCGTTCTGGGAAGAAGCATCTTCCGCAGCGCCACGCAGGGAAGCAATGGGCGCCTTTTGCTGTAACTGAGCAATGGAAGTCACACCCTGCAGAGTGTACTGATTGAAGTTGGACTGGGTGATTGCCACAAAGTCGCTCTTGGCGCCGGTAGCGTAGCAGTTATAGGTGGCAGAGTAGCTGACCACACGATAGGTGTTGCCGTCTACCGGCAGCGCCCAGCACAGGAAGTCTGCTGCGTCGGAAGTGTGGGTATACGGTGCGTCAAAGGTGTATGTACCTGCATTGGCGCTGTACACCGGTTTGATCAGGACGGTGCCGTTCTTGGCAAAGGCGGTCACTGCCAGGCTGCCATCCAGCTTGGCGGCGTTTTTGCCGTTCACCAGCCAGCCGTCCAAGTGGTAGCCCACCAAAGTGCGGGCAGGCGCTGCTGCCAGTACGGTAGACAGGGTCTTGTTCGCAGTCACCGCATACTGGCTGTACACGCTGTCGCCGAAGGCAGACAGGTTCGTCACCGTCACGGTATCTGCCTTGGCAGCGGAGGTAAAGGTCACGGTGCTGTCAGCCACCACCTCAAAGGTGTAGCTGGCGCCCTCCCCTGCTACGGTTACACCATTGACGGTCCAGGTGCCATTGGTGGCATTGGGCGCAGTCAAGGTCACGGCGGCGTTGGCGTCGTAAGAATCGGTGCTGACCGTTTGACCGTCTGCAATAAAGGTCACCTTAAACCGGTTGCTATACATACAGTCGGTATAGGCAGACAGCAGCTGAGCCGTGCAAGCATCAATGGCAGCCTGCTGCTTTTCGCTCAGCGCATAAGCGGTGCCGTCATTGGTGTAGGCGGTAGCCAACACTTCGGTCAAAGCCTGCTCCAGTGCTTGGTACTTGTCGGCGGCATAGTAGCCGTCCTTACCGGCAGCCACCACAGTCTTTACCCGGCTGACTGCGCTGTCCAGTGCCTCGTATGCACCGTAACCGCAAAGGGCGTCATACGCCTTTTGCAAGTGATCGGCCAAGGTTTGCAGGGCACTGCCGTCCTTTTTATAGTCATGATCTTTCAGGTCGGCAAAAGCGCTCTGCGCTGCCTGATAAGCCTGTACAAAGTCGCTCCACAAAGCGGCCACATACTTGGTAGAACCGTTATCCAGCACCGTGTTGCCTACGGCGTAGGTGCTCATGCAGTTGTCCATTACCGTGCGCAAGTTGGTATAAACATCGGCAGCGGTGTTTACCGTAGCTGCATTATAAGCAGTCATCGCTTTGGCTGCGTCAGCCTGATAGCTGGTCACTGCACCGGCAAGATCAAAGGCATAGTTATAAGCTGCCGGGTTGACACCGCTAACGGTATCCGCCTTAGCCAGCAGATCTGCCAGCCCGCCCTCTTTGTACTGGGCGGCTACCTGCTTTTGAGTGGTGGTATCCAGACCGGCCACAGCATTTGCCAGGGGCGTATAATTAAGCACATACTGGGTGCTGTTCAGGGTCAGGTTCTCCGCTGCGTTGTCCGTATTCTCATTGTTCCGGTTACCGATCACCTTGGCGGTGAACTGTAAGCCGGTGTAGGTCTTGGCATATTCATTGGTGCCGAAGGTGGGATTCAGGAATGCCTGGTTGTTCCAGAAGCGAGAAGTACCGGTATTATCCTGATTGGCAGTCATATCTGCCGTGGTGCCCGCCTGATAACCAAAGGTGGCGTTGTTGCTGGTGGCGGTCTTCCCGGGCCAGGTACTATACGTACCTTCCGCATAGCCGTACCACAGGTGATTGAGCATTAAGTCGCTGCTCAGGGGCGCCACATAGGCGATCTTGCCGTAAGTGGTCTTTCTGTTGAAGATACTGCCACTGCTGTTCTCTATCTTTTTACTCTCCACAACCACCGGGAAGCCGGGATTGCTGTCGCCGTTTTTCAGCAGTACGGTGGTGCTGGGACTTGCGATCTTAAAGTTTACATAACCGATGCTCTGGTAGCTGTCAGCGCTTGTCTCGCCGCTGTACACATAATCCTTGGTGCTGTACAACACATCGGTGTAGCCGTCGGTGGCCTCCGTGGTGCCAAAGTAGCCCTTGCCCATCTGGGGCCGGGTGTATTCCTGCATGGCAGCCATACCGGCAATCAGTGCGTCCGTGGCTGCTTTCAGCCGGGCAGCAGACACATCGGTGCCGCTGTAACGGGCAGCGTCCAGCAAACGGTTGGCCTGTACATAAGCAGCGTAAGCAGCAGAAGCGTTGGTGTACAGCTTACCGCCCTGAAGCAGTGCCTCAAAGGCAGCCACCTGCGTAGTCAGCTCAGACTGGGTACCCTGGGCAGAAGTGGCAGAGAACTGCAAGTTGCCGTAATTACCGATCATACGCAATGCGGCAGCTTTATTGGCCGCGTCGGAATAGCCGAGACCCACATAGAATGCAGCCCCATCGGCCACTTCCCGGGCGTCGATTACGCCCGCAACAGTAGCGGCCAGCTTGCCGTTCACATACAGAACCGTTTCTTTGCCGTTATAAGAAATGGTATAATTGGCCTCCTGGCCGGCAGGTACGGTCACCTTTTGGGCAGCGGTCTTATTTGTACCGCCGGAATAAACGGAAAGCGTGCCGTCGCAGCCAACGCGGATAAAGTCTTTGTCCGCAGCAGCCAGTGCAAACACGGTGCCTGCAGTACCCAGGTCGTTATCGTCCGTCTGGCGGGTATGACTAAAGGACACGGTAAAGCTGTCTGTTTTCATCAGTGCCTGAATCACCGGGTCATTCACAAACACCTGACCCTGATTGAGCCATAGCTTGCCGCCCTGCTCTGCAATGCCGGCCTTGTCCAGCTGGTACTCATAGGTGTAGCCGCTGGAATCCGTCTGCTTGGAATAGGTCCAGTCAGAGGTCAGGTTCAGGTCGGAGTCAAAGTGATAGCGCATATCCGTAGAGCGCTGGGCCTTGAGCATGGTATTATATTCCTCATCGGTAATGGCCAGCACGGAACCGTGTCGGGGAGACAGCTGGTTTAAGGTATACTGGCTGTCCGTGAGCTTTTCAAAGTTCTTAAAGTCCGTAGACTGAAACGCCAGATAGTGACCGCTGTTGCCGTACTCATCTGCCAGCATCACCATGGTATTGGTGCCGGTAATAAAGTGGGAGTTGCACCCCTCCATTTTTGTGGAACGGCTGTTGTAAACCTTAACAGGCGTGCAGGCGGAATACTGATCCGCGTCTTTCAGGTCCGTGGAGGACACATAGTAAATGGTCTTCTCCCCGTCCGCCTCATTCTTATAATACATATAATAAATGCCGTTTGCGGAATCGTACATGATATCCGCATCAATAGAGGCGTCACCATTGGGATTCTTATACAGCAACTGCGGCGCGCTGTAATGGGTCACATCCATCAGATTGTCCGTAAGCATATAATAAATCTTCTGTTCCGAACCGCCGGTAAAGCTGGAGGTGGACAGAGAGAAATACACCATATACTTGCCTGTGGAATCGTCCCAGATCACCTGAGGCGCCCAAAAGCAATGAACGGTTTCATTGGCAGGCAAAGCAGGAGTGCCGTCTGCATTCTTCACATCCTTAATGGAGATATGAGACTCCTCGGACCAATTTACCAGATCCGCAGAACGCCACACGGTCATAGCGTCGTTCACATCCCACCAGCCGAGGGAAGCGTCCATATCCGTTGCTACCATATAGTAGTAGCCGTCCTGACCACGGAACAGATACGGGTCACGGGCACAGCCGGTGCCGGTAGTCTGCTCTACAACAGGCTGGTTGCCGTTGATGGCAGTAAAGTTGTAGCCGTCATCAGAAACAGCAAAGCGAATCTTCTGTTCACTGGTATTGTCGCCGGTAAAATAGGCAAAAACATACTTACCGCCGGCAGAAGTTGCCGGGGTGGCGGCAGAAGCAGCAAAAGGCAGAGCAGTAAAGCAAGTGAGCGCCATCAGCACTGCAAGGAAAACTGCAATCAGCCGTTTGCCGGTTAATTTTTTGCGCATAGATTTGCACCTCCGATTTCCTTTTTGGGCAGAAGAAAACAGACTGCACCAAAACCGGATATATAGTACCCTCTGAGAGGTAAAAAGTCAATACATTGTAGATAAGTGGTACAGATATTTTAGTGTGTCCAATTTTGATAACTGCTCTGCCATCCGTATAAAACCATGTTCCGTCAAAACCGATCAGCGTCACGCAAAAAGGCCGCCGTGCATACGCACAACGGCCAAATTTTGCTATATTTATGCAGCTATCTCCGCAACACATCGACCATGCGGCTACGCAAAGGTCCACTGGACCTTTGCTCCCAAATCAAAGATTTGGAGCCTTGTGCCGCATCATCTCGTGCGGCATTAGTACATGCCGCCCTGAGATGCTGCGGCCATCGCCGCAGCATTGGCAGCGTCAGCCTGCGGATCCTTAATGTCTGTTACCAGACTTTCGGTAGTCAGCACCATGGAAGCCACGGAAGCGGCGTTCTGGATCGCAGAACGGGTCACCTTTGCCGGATCCACAATACCGGCCTCAATCATATCGCCATAGGTGTTGGTGGCAAAGTTAAAGCCATAACCGGCCTTGCCGGAAGCCATGATCTTGTCTACAATTACACTACCCTCCAGGCCTGCGTTTGCAGCGATCTGGCGCACCGGCTCCTCCAGCGCCTTCAGCACGATCTTGACACCGGTCTTAAAATCTGCGTCATCGGTATCCAGCAGCTTCTCCACAGCGGGAATGGTGTTGATCAGTGCCACGCCGCCGCCGGCAACGATGCCCTCTTCCACAGCAGCCTTAGTAGCAGCCAGGGCGTCCTCAATGCGCAGCTTTTTCTCTTTCATCTCTGTCTCGGTAGCAGCACCCACCTTAACAACGGCTACACCGCCGGCCATCTTTGCCAGGCGCTCTTGCAGCTTCTCCCGATCAAAGTCAGAGGTAGAAGCCTCAATGGCAGTGCGGATCTGACCCACACGCGCTTTAATATCATCGCTGTTGCCGGCGCCGTCTACGATAATGGTGTTCTCCTTGGTCACCTTCACCTGACGAGCAGTACCCAGCATCTGCATAGTAGCGTCCTTCAGTTCCAGACCCAGGTCGGAAGTAATCACCTGGCCGCCGGTCAGCACGGCAATATCCTGAAGCATATCCTTGCGGCGATCGCCAAAGCCCGGAGCCTTTACGCATACACAAGTAAAGGTGCCGCGCAGCTTGTTCAGCAGAATGGTCTGCAGGGCCTCGCCCTCTACATCCTCTGCAATGATTACCAGCTTCTGGCCGTTCTTCAGCACAGCCTCCAACAGGGGCAGAATATCCTGTACAGTGCTGATCTTCTTATCGGTAATGAGAATCTTAGCGTCGTCCAACACAGCTTCCATCTTATCGGTATCGGTCACCATATAAGGAGAAATGTAGCCACGATCGAACTGCATACCCTCAACCACCTCGCAAGTGGTCTCTGCGGTCTTGGACTCTTCTACGGTGATCACGCCGTCGGCAGATACCTTTTCCATGGCCTCAGCGATCAGCTTGCCAACCGTCTCATCTGCAGCAGACACGGTAGCCACACGGGCAATATCATCGCTGCCGCTAACGGCCTTGCTCTCTTTTTGGATACCGGCCACAGCAGCGTCCACAGCAGCCTTAATGCCGTTCTTCACAACCATGGGATTGGCCCCAGCAGCCACATTCTTCATGCCCTCACGCACCAGCGCCTGGGCCAGCAGCGTAGCAGTGGTGGTGCCGTCACCGGCATCGTCATTGGTCTTGGAAGAAACTTCCTTCACCAGCTGGGCGCCCATATTCTCAAAAGGCTCCTCCAGCTCGATTTCCTTGGCAATGGTCACGCCGTCGTTGGTGATCAGCGGTGCGCCATACTTCTTATCCAGTACCACATTGCGACCCTTAGGGCCAAGGGTAATCTTAACGGTATTGGCCAGCTTGTCAATACCGGTCTGCAACGCCTTGCGAGCATCCTCGCCATAAATAATATCTTTTGCCATAACGGAACTCCTCCTTACTCAACTACAGCCAAAATGTCTTTGACCTCGGAAATGGTGTACTCCTGACCGTCCACCTTAATCTGGGTGCCGCTGTACTTGCCGATAATCACCTTATCGCCAACAGCAACAGTCATGGGGTGTTTGTCAGTGCCGGGGCCAACGGCAACAACTTCGGACACCTCGGGCTTCTCCTGTGCGGAAGCTGCCAGAATAATGCCGGAAGCGGTGGTTTCCTCAGC